>Ga0206682_10000775_pt1 | contig 33318 bp, 23 predicted proteins | sample M240m12015metaG_FD_155444 | JGI IMG/M metagenome (GOLD analysis project Ga0206682, IMG submission 155444) | Ammonia-oxidizing marine archaeal communities from Monterey Bay, California, United States - M2 40m 12015 | ecosystem: Environmental > Aquatic > Marine > Intertidal zone | place: USA...
ATACAGGACATAGGACAAAAGAATTTAGAAATGATGTTACTCGCTAAGCATGGCGGTGGAGTTGGCATTGGAGTTAACATGATTAGACCCGCCGGTGCTAAAATTACAGGAAATGGAACATCAGACGGAGTCGTACCCTTTTGCAAAATATATGACTCAACAATACTTGCCACAAATCAAGGATCAGTTAGACGAGGAGCTGCTAGTGTTAATATTAACATCGATCACCCCGATTTTGAAGAGTGGCTTGAAATTAGAGAACCTAAAGGGGATGTCAACAGACAGTCGCTTAACTTACATCAATGCGCAATTGTGGGTGACAAATTTATGCGTAAACTTGAACAAGGAGATGCAGAGGCAAGGACTAGATGGAGTAAACTACTTAGAAAGCGAAAAGCAACTGGAGAGCCGTATATTATGTTTAAAGGAAACGTTAACAAAGCGAATCCACCAGCATATAAAGATAATGGATTAAAAGTTCACATGACTAATATATGTAGTGAAATAACATTACACACCGATGAAAGCCATAGCTTTGTTTGTTGCTTATCATCATTAAATTTAGCTAAATATGAAGAATGGAAGGATACTAACCTTATCTATGACGCTACGTTCTTTCTTGACGGAGTTATGGAGGAATTTATTCAAAGAGCCAAGGGGTTACGCGGGTTCGAAAATGCTGTTCGATCTGCGCAGAAAGGGAGAGCATTGGGCTTGGGAGTCCTTGGATGGCATACATATCTCCAAGAGAAAGGTATTCCTTTCGAAGGCTTACTCTCTCAGTTTGAAACTAGGAAAATATTTTCGCAAATTAAAATCGAAAGCGAAAGAGCATCTATGGACCTTGCAGAGATTTACGGAGAGCCTCTGTGGTGTGCTGGAACTGGTATGCGTAATACTCATTTACGTGCTGTTGCTCCTACTGTTAGCAATAGCAAGCTTAGTGGGAATGTGTCGCCAGGTATTGAGCCGTGGGCTGCAAATGTTTTTACGGATCAAAGTGCAAAAGGTACTTTCATTAGGAAGAATCCGACTCTTGTTAAAGTTTTAACTAAACATAACTTAAATAATGAAGAAACGTGGAATAAAATACTGGATGACAATGGTTCAATTCAGAATATTAACGGGCTGGATAATATTACCGTGGGTGATCATAACATACCTGCCAAAGAAGTTTTTAAAACATTTAAAGAGATCAATCAGCTGGAATTGGTTACCCAGGCCGGATTAAGACAACAGTATATAGATCAATCTGTTAGTTTGAATTTAGCGTTTCCTGCGATAGCAACTCCTAAATGGCTTAATAAAGTTCATATAGAAGCATGGAAGAAAGGTGTTAAAACTTTATACTATACGCGTACTGAATCCGTGCTGCGCGGTGACATTGCCGCTAAAGCAATGGATGAAGACTGTCTCGCGTGTGACGGTTAAAAAATTAAGGGGCTTCTATACGAAACCCCTTTTTTTTATTCATTATAATTCTTAAACATAAGCCAATACATTAGCTTATTCCAATAGCTTTTTAGTTTTTTCATATATTATGTTTTTTTCTAAGCTTATCGCCTAATTTTCTAAGTTTTCTTAATTTTTCATTTTTGGGCGAAGGAGTATAAAAATCTTTCTTTGCTTTAAGGCCTTCCTTGGTGCTGGTATCAAATGTTGGCAAATGATGCTGATCAGTCCTAGGTAATTTCCTAAGACTATCATTTTGCTTTTTCATGTCGCGTATATAAAGCTCTTTATTATTCATTTTTCTTAAGCCTTTACCGTCTTCCCTCTTTTCAGTAGGCGCAATATCTCTTTGATTTAATTGTTTAGCTGGAGATACATCCGCTCGAGTATGTTTGAAGGCAGGTTTTCTGCCATAGGTTGGGGCATTAGCCTCGTTCACCTTTACGCTGTGTGCTTTTCTTAATTTTTTAAGTGGACTAGTCCCTAATCCCCTAGGACCTATTCCTTTGAATCCATTGTATGCCATAATTTATTTGTTATATTTTTTGTTATAAATATTAGTATAATTCCAAGCATTAGTCAGTGCTTTCTTTTGAGCCGAAGTTCTTTGAGTAGGTCTACCGGTATTATTTTTTTTATCTTGTTGGCTTTCAAGTTTTTTCATTTCTTTCCACCCTTTAAAGTCGTTGTCTTTAGAGAACTTTTGCCCTCTAGCTCTACCTTCAGGCGAATTATCTGTTGTTGTCACAAATGGATTATCTATCCTCCCTTTGGGGTTTTTATACACAGTGTTTCTAAAAATTCTATCTACTTTTATAGAATCTCTTTTAATTCTGCCTTTATTGCTGTTTTTAAGTTGTTTAAAAGGGCTGGCGCCTAACTTATTGGGTCCTATCCCCTTAAATCCATTGTATGCCATTTTTTTTAGTTTTTATTTTTTTTTAATAAATTCAAGAATAATATTCAGCTTTTCTTTTACCTCATTCATTTGTTCTCTTAAGGATTCGTGTCGCTTTTCAAATCCTACTTTAACTTCTTTTATGCTAAAAAAAGTAAATTTATATAGAACATACAAAGCGCCTATTAATAAAACAACAGACAAACCGTAACTTTCTATTAGCTGAAATATTTTTTCCATGTTTATGATTTTTTATGTTTACTACAAAAACTAGATGCAGCGCCTACGCTACCAAATCCCCATTTTTTTAACGCCATTGCTTTCCTTGTTGGCTCACCTTTTTCGTCTTTCATGGCTCCTTTCATGCCCGCAAATCTGCATGCAAATGAAACTCTTCTAGGGCTAGTGCCTGATAAATGTCTTCTACCTAATGTCTTTCCTGTTTCTTTAGTATATTTAGACCTCATTTTACGATTTGACTTTTCGTAAGCAGCGTCCTTGATTTTAGCAGGTGAATCGCAGTCATGACAACCTTCTTCTTTGCCGCCGCCTAATCCCCTAGGCCCTATTCCTTTAAATCCGTTGTACATATTAGTTTATTTTTTATATTTACTTACTCTTCCTTTTGTGTTCTTTTCTCTTTTAGCTGCGGCTTTTTGAGCAGGTGTTAACTCACTCCAGGTAGCCGGTGTATTTTTTGAAACTTTTTTAGTGGGTCTAAATGTATTTTCACCGCCTTTATAATCCTTCTTGCCGCTTGGCGTTTCCCATTCTTCTTTAAACCAGCGATTTAGATTTTTAAGAGGGGAAGGTTTCATCTTAAAAGCCATACTATTTAGATTTGTTTCCCCAGTTAGCAGCCCCTACTTTTCTACACTTAACCATAGCTCCGCTTCTATACGCTGAGTTTCCTCCTTTGTATCTTGCAGCTACTTTAGTATAACAAGCATCTTTTTTCTTAGCGGGACTAGGTGTATGTCCATAGCCTTTTTCCTTTAAATCTAAGTGCTCTTGTTTAGTATTAGCCATTACTGTTTTACCAGATTTGCTGTGCATTTTATGTGCCTTAAATTTAGCTGGAGATCCTATACTGTATCCATTATTACCCTTTATGCCTAGACCCTGAGGCCCTATACCTTTTGTTCTCATAATTTATTTTTTAGTGTTATCCCATCTTGCTTTGCTATCTCGGATGTCTACATGGGTAAACGTATTGTATCTACCTAAGCCACCGAACTTTACCACATTATTATCTATGTCTTCTTCTATAACATCCGCTAGCTCATTAGGTGTTAATTCTGCGGTTATGTCTGCGGCCTTGCCTAATACATGCTGACTTGTAGAATTACTACCGATGCTTCCGTTGTGGCTTTCACATCTATACGCACTGTTAATATGTATAGATCCATATATATCCCTTAAGACTTGTAATTGATCTGACAGCTTAAATATGTTTTCTATTACATTGCGGGGCATTTCACAGCCACACTTGCATTGGAACTCTTCTAATTTAAAGTTATCAGTTAATATCATTTTTTCTTTTTTAAGGTTGCCCACTTTGAAATAGTATATCCTATGGTTATTAATAGCAATATAATTTTTAACCAATCCTCTATACCCATAAAAGTAGTTACTCCTAATGTGCTGCCGTTTATTATGTATAGTTTTATTTCACTTATGCTCATATTTTTATTTTTATGCTATTCCGTCGCGAGACATGTTGTTAAAACCTCTTCTTTTTAAATCGTAGTCCTCTTCCCTTTCTTCTATATTTATAGAGCGGTTTTCTTGTCTAGCAGCTCTTTTTAATAAACGTGTAGCTTTTTTATTTCTGCCCTCGTCAACAGCTTTTCGGCCTTTAGCCGCTGTTCTTTCTGATTTAGCCCTTACTTTTTCAGACCTTTTTAGTTGTTTAGCAGGTGATGGATTACGCTCAGGCACAGCGCCTCCGCTGCCATCTGCATTCATAGATATTTCCATACCCTTAGGGGCTTTTACGCCGCACCTTGCTTTAGATACTCTAGTTGTTATTGGTAAGTTCATAGTTATTTGTTTGCGCGAGCTTCAGCTTTCATTTCTTCAAGCTTTTCTTTCGCTTTTTCTTTTCTTCTTTTTTCCTTATTATCTAATTTTTTTCTATATTTAGCTACAACTTTAATCAAATCGTTTTCTTCGTTCTTAGCCCCAACAGCCCAAGACTTCCATCCTAATGCTAAAGCTATTCTTTGGTACACTGTATTTCTAGAATCTAATGCCTCAACTATAGAATTTACTTCGTCAACTACACGGGCTAGTGGTATATTTATTGCGCCCTCAACTAAATTTCCTGCAGCATTCCAGGCTGGACTTAAATTAAATTTCCCGTCTATGGTTACGTCAAATCCTCTTTCGTCTATAACGCCTTCCTCGTACCTTAAAGTTTTAATACCGCTTACTATTTTTCGCCCTTTAGATCCTACTGCAGGCGATAGGTTAAGAAATGCTAATAGGGTTTTAGAATCATCCGCCATAAATCCTCGGTCATTCTGCTTCTTCCATTCTATTATAACATTTTTTATAGTAGAAACAACTGCTCCGGGTATACCAAATCCACCTTTAAGAGTGGTGTCTATCATAGAGTTTAATGTATACATCCACTTGTTATCTTTTTCAGCCTGTAGTTGTTCTTCAGTTTTTTCTTCGTCATCATCGTTAAATCCAGGTATAAGAGCAAATAGACCCGCTTGAAGTGTAGAAAATATTGCGTTTTGTATAAAACCGTAATATATCATTTTGCTAACATTAGAAAAATCACTTTGAGCTTGTGTCATGCCTGGTGTCCTTCTTCTATTCACTAGATCAAGAAATGATTTTTTTATGGTTCTATTAAGCTGTATAGGTGTATTCATAAAGTTTAACACAACCCTACCTAGCGTACCTGCTTGATCTGAAGATATTAAAGCCGGATCTCCTGATTGCTGTATTGGGTCTGATGTTTCACTAAAGTCTTCCCAAGCTTTTTCTTCAGCTTGTTTTTCTGTGTAAACTTTTTTACCGTCCGCGTCAACTTCGCCTAAGTAAGTATTTAATCTATTCCTATAAAACGTAGCGCCTCCAGCGGCTATAGCAAAACTATCAACCATTTGGGTAGGCGTAAAACCTATTTTAAGCAAATAACTAAGAGCTGCTGTAGCTTTATCTTTCGCTCCTGTAACAGCACTAGCTATTTCCGCGGCATTTACATCGGTATTTAGTCCTGATCTTCTTTGCTTAAGCTTTGGTGAATTAAATATCATTGCAAAATCTGCCCAGAATTGTTTTTGATTAGCAAATGCGGCAGCAGCTTTCATAGGATTATTGTCGCTCCAGTTTACAAAGTTAACAGTAGAAAGCAATTGTAGTAATGCTGATCTCCTATTGAAAAACATTATAGCACCAATAGAATTGTTTAGCCATGTATTAAAAGCATTTTCATTTTTATTAGCAGAAGATCTCTGAGTTCTATTTACGCCAGATTTCATTCTTTCTATTATATTTTCTAATGCCTGTCTATGGTCTTTACCGTATATAGCCTCTATTTTATTTAAATTGTTTTCGCTAAATATTAAGTCAACATTCTGTATAAATTCTTGTATGTATTCTTTTCTACCGGCTTTTTCTGTAAAGTTATTAAGATCAGAAAGTATTGTTTGAGCATTCCAGTAATCGTCAGGTTTTGACCATTGCTTTCTTTGTGATACTCTTAATGCTCCATTAGCATAAGCCAGCAAATCGGCATCGTTTTCTATAAATTTAACTAATTGTCTTTCCTGTTTTCTAGTAAGACCGGGAATCTCGTAACCTGCTTTATTCCATAAGTATATACGCAATGCTTGATCATGAGTATATGCCATGCCCGGTATTTTCTTACCTAGCTTTTTTAACACAGGTTTGAATTGCTTGTTAAGCGCAGTGAATCCGTTTTTAAGTGATTGTTTGGCCCTCTCTATGTTTCCTACTCCTCTAAAGTATGGTTTTATTAAAAAGTCTTCAAAAAACTTTTGATCAGCATCTCCTTGTCTTCCTTTACCTGCAAACGTAAAAGAAGTAAGCCCTCTAAAATCATCAAGTGTAGACGGCATCCAAAGCTTAAATCTACCTTTTCTTTTACCTAGCTCCGATGCTTCAACTCTAGTTAATCGTTTTCTAGATGGAATACCGGAAGCTCTCTCTAACATGTCGTTCATGGTTTTGTTCATGGAGTTACTAAACTTAACTCTAGACCTTTGCGTTTTACCTTTAACATCAAACGTGTTAAGTATATCTCTTACAGCTTTAGGTTGATTTTTAAAATCTACTATAGACAATTCCGTTTGTCCTTTAACGCCTTTGCCTTTAAGCGCTTTACCTACAGCTTTAACGTTACCTAAGTGATCATCAGCAAAGTAAAAATCATTATAACCTTCGGCTATTTTGCCAACCATCCAGTCAGCTTTAGCTTTAGGTGATCCGTTGCCTAGACCAGTTATATTTTTCAAGGGTATGTTTAAGCCCTCAGACTTTAAAAATTCATGTATTGCCTTAGCAGAATTTGCCGGTCTTGCGGTTAAAACAAATATATCTTTATTAGTATACTTGCCTTCTTTCTTTTGTGCTTCGCTAAACAGCGGGCCTAACTCCCCTTTCATTACCTTGCTAAATTCGCTGAAGTCAAACTCAGCTCCTTGCTCAAGCATAGCTTCGGACTTAGCGGCAAATTGAGCTGCGTTTAGCTTGCCTTGTTTTACAGCTACCGCAGATCCTTGTACGATTCCTTCATTACGTTGATTATAATCCGCAGACCCTATTAATTTTTTTGTGCTATTAAAAGGAATAACAGCTTCTGCCATTAGACTCTTCTTGCCAGGATTATAACTAGGCCCCTCTTTATAAATTATGGAATCAAACCCTTCGCTTTTTAAGATGTTTAAATACTCTTTATTTCTTTCAGAAATAGATATATCTTTATTTTTAACAGTACTTTTAATGTCATTTAAAAGATCCTGGTAGGTCTTAAATTGCTTAGGATTATTAGCAGATATAGATACAGCTGCAACTGTTCCCGTGTTATCTTCTCTGTTTCTATGATCTATAAAAGACTTTGCATTATCTAAACTTTTTGTATAATGCTTGCCCAGCCCTTGCATTTGAACACTAAATGAGGATGCTCCTTCTGGAAAATCTTTAACTATTTCTTTATTTACAAATTTTTGGTCTACTACCGCAGAGGTACCGTGATAGTATACTTTTTCTTGCTTGGATAAATTACTAAATTCTTTTTCTGTAACTTTAGACGGGCCGCCAGGCATAACGTATAGCACATTACTTTTCGTGCGAGCTAGCGTGTCGTCAAAGTCAAATACACTAATACCTTTAGGTGTAGTGGAATAACTATAGCTTTTTCCGTTTTCTATGGCTTTTTGTGCATTTATGTTTCTAGTATAAGACGGAGACGCTAGGCTTTTTGAAAGCTGCTTATCTACTTTTAGGATGTTTACTTTTGAATTTGTATATTTTTTTTGCAGGTTTATTAAGCTTTCACTTGTAAAACCTTTATATAAATTGCTAACATAATCATTAAAGTACCTATCAAAACCTGGGTTTGTTTTAGCTAGTGAATCTGCGTTAGGAAACTTATATTGATAAAGAAAGTCTATAGCTTTAGCTATATTTTTAGGCAAGATTGTTATATTGCTTTTTTCAACAATGCTTTTTAATTGCTTTTCCGTGACACCATAACCATTTATATAAGCAGCGGCAGCCATTAAAAGTTGCTTGGTAGGCGTCCCGTGCTCAAAAGTATAATCTGCAGCTGTTTGCCCGTCTCCTCTATAAAAAAACATTATCTTGCCAAGAGTTTTGGCGGCAGAGCGCATTGATTTTGATTGAGAATTTAGTATAACAGTTGCTGCTAAAGGACTAATTCCTCCTTTAGGCTTATTGGTTAATTTTTTCAGCTGATCAACTAGGCCTAAAAAAGTTTCTGCGCTATCTTCGCTTAGTTTATTTCTTTCTTTAATTTTTACGTCAAATATTAATTTTTCTATTAAGCTTTTAATGTCAGGGGCATTAGCCTCTTGGACTAAAATAGATGTTGTTTTGCCTTCCTTAGAATAAAAAGTAAATCCTTTTTTGTTTTTGTTTTCCTTAAGGGTTAAGCCGGCTTCTTCAATAGCTGATTTTATTAATTTTGCGTTATCAGTATTTCCTTTAGCTAACTTATTTAAAAAAGCGTTAAAGCCTTTGTTGTTGCCGTAAATACTCTGTCCAGTGCCCGCGGCCATACCAGGCTGTACCATACGAATAAAAGAATTTATGCCTTCTGCTTTACCTTTTTGTTCTATTAAAGATACTAAAAGATTTTCAAGACCTCTATCAACTTCTGTAATAAGATTTGAAGACGGGTTTCTAAAAGAAATATCTTTAGGGTTTACACCGAACATGTTAGCAATATCTCCTGCAGCATTAGTTACTCTGTTATTTAAATATGTACCAAGATCCTCGTTTCCAGCAAGCTTAAATTTTTCTGCTTTTTTCTTAGAATCATCTGTTTTAGTCTTATTGATAAATGCTTCGTCAATGAATAATCCCTCTAAGGTAGCAAGCATGCCATCAACGTTTTTATCTCTAGTACGTAAGGCTTGTAGATTTAGCTGCCCATAAAAAAGATCTTTTACCAATAGAGTTGGATATTTTTGTTTAAGATATTTTTCCAGTGACAATCCTACTCTGTTTATAGCCGGATTACCGGATGTAATAGAGTACTTTACACTACCTCTTTCTGAGTCTCTAGCTATTTGTTCTACAAGATTTTCAGCAAGTAGAACACTTTTTGCTTTTTGGTTATTTTTAAAAGCTTCGCTTATTTCACTGTCAGGATCTACTAGTTTTGCGTTAAATATTTCAATACTCATTTCCGCAGCCATAGCTTTAGCTAGCGCTTCTTTTCTACCTCTTATAGGGTTGCCTGTTTCTGTTAAGAATTGCGATAAGTATGTGTCGTCATCAATAACTTCGTCTACTTTAAAGTAATTAACTATGTTTGGATGTCTTCTTACAAGAAGCTTCCCATCAGTTCTGCCCGCTAGGTTTGTGCTTGTTTTTTCTCTGTCCACCTCTTTACCAACCCAGTCTGGATAAGAAAGCCATTTGCCATCTACTTTCTTGTCTATAGCTTGAGGTATTCCTCCTTCACCATCTTTACCCATTAGCCATGTGGTTGTCATGTTTTGCAATACGGCTTTTTTAGTTTTAAGTAAAAATTTTCTAAGCTTTAAATCTTTTTTGCCTCCCATGGCTGTCTTAAGATCTATATCGGCTTGCGTACCCATTTCAGCTATTATCTCTCCTATGACTGGAGTTACAGTACGATTGCCGGTAATAGGCGCATCCATTCTAGCCTTTAATGTACGAAGTATTATTTTTAACTTAGCCTCTATAGCGTCAACAACTTCGCCAGGCACTACATTGGCTTCTACTAAGCTTCTGTATTTAGGCTTTTCTTTTACTTCGTTTGAACTTTCTTCTGCGGCAATGCCTTTAGTAGTGGAAACATCGCTAGCTTCATTTAATTCTCTACCTTTCTTTAGCTCGGCGAGGGCCTCTTTAATTCTATTGTTTAAACCAAAACTGCTACCTATAATATATCCTGCAAAATCATTATTACCCTGCGGATTGTCTTTTGTTTTAGGCTTAAAGTTAAGTATGTTCTTAATAAACTGAACCCCTATAGTGGTATCGTAAAATTCTTGAACAGTATTACCATAAATATTATCTGCTACAATACCCATTTTAGCAATCTGTTTCCTAAACAAAGGCAGTAGCATTCCTTTTTGAAAAGCCTCAACAATTTTACCAGCAACACTAGGCCATTCAGCTAACGTCATGTTTTCAGGTATCATTTTATTTATAGCGTCACCTATTAAAACTTTTTCTTTTTTTAGATCTGCCTCTTTTGTATTAGGCGATTTAGCTTTACGTTTAACTTTAGGCTTTGGCTCGGCTTCTACCTTAGGTGGATTTTCGATGTTTTCGTATTCCTCTTCGAGCTTTGCAATTCTTTTGTCATGAGTATCCTGATCTATAAAGCCCTGCATTAGCTCATCGCTTATTTCGCCAATCTCCTCGTCAATAGCTTCCATTCTATCCTCTTCAGCTTCAGTAAGCTTTCTGGATTTAGATAATTTTGTACCTGTAGAGCTTGTTTTTTCACCTCTTTTTAATCTTATTGAGCTTTTCCTGGATATTTTTCCAGACTTTATGCTTGACTGATAGTCTCTAATAAAATCAAAAACATCTTGACCTGTTTTAAATTCTATTTTTGTAAATCCTTTGCCTTTAAATACGTCAACTATTGCTCTACCTATTTTAACCCAATTAGATTCACCTATACTATCAAAGTCAACTTCACCTTTTGCCACCATATCAGAAAAAGCTGTAAGCCACTCGTCTGGATTCTGTTCTATATAGCCCTTTGGATACCCAGCTAGCCTGGCTTCTATTGCCTCTAATACATACACTGTTTTACCCGTCTTGCTGTTGGCGTAAACTGTTCTTGTGTCTTTTAGTATAGTTTTAAACTCTTCAACGATTTTTAATATTTCATCATTAGATGTAAATTCTGCGCTTAGTATTTTATGAAGTAGTTCGTGAGAAGCTGCTGATACCGCTTGGGTTTTAGCAGCGCGTTCTAAATTTATAACTATTTGACCAGTAGCAGCGTCAAAGTATGCGTCCGCCTTAAGATTTGCATTTTTATCTGCTTTTTTTAATTCTGCTGTAGTATTAAAAACCACTACTCTTTGATTATTCCCGTCTATTCCATTTTCTACTTTGGTTCCTTTCTTGTCAAGTATTTTTTTAACAATAGCAGCTTCTTTTTCTATAACTATTTTGGCCGCCGCGTCAGTTAAAGTTTGAATTTCTTTTTGTTTTGCCTTTATCTGCTCATCAATGCCCGAAGCAAACGAATCTAAATAGTTTTTCTTTTTATTTTTTAAATTATTTAATTCTTTTTGAGCTCTCGCTATTTCTACAAATTTTTCTGGGGTTTGTTGTATAATCCAGGGTGGCATTTTACTTTCTGACTCTACAGCAGCTTCGGCGTCAAAAATAATAGCGTCAACTTGCTCTTGAGTAGCAACGCCTGATTTTACCATTTCCGCATATCTTTTCTTTGAACCTTCTATATCTTGCCCAACGTAAAATAAACTTTCTAACCTTTTGTAAGGATTTTGTTTAAACCCTGTTTTAACAGTAGTTGTACCGCCTAAAAGACCACCAGCCGCAAAAGAAAGCACAGTAGTGTCAATAATGTCTTTCATGCTATACGTGTTCTTCATTAAATCGAAACCCACTTCTTTATTAATGCCTTCGTTTACCAACAAGTATTCTCCGGCTTGCTGTATGTTTTCTTGTATAACCTCCTTAAACCCTTCTTCACCAAAAGCTATACCAAATGATTTAGCTCCTCTAGCTACATTAGCAAGACTTTCTTTAAATCCTTTTGCAGCTTCTTTGCGAACGCCGTTTTTAGCGTAGTCATTTACCAGCTTGCCTATAACACCTGATTTAGACACTAGCTTGTCTAGCGCTTTCATTGCGTTTACACGGGGGTTGATAGGGCCTGTAACTGCGTACAATAAAGCCATATCCGATTGTGCAATTGTAGCTAAGTCTTCTGCCTCAGCATCACTTAGCCCTGCTTTTTTAGCAGCTCTTATGGTGTTTTCATAACCAACCGATGCTCCATAAAGAGATTGAAAAACCGCAGCATTAACTCTTTCTGGCGTTAAAACTTTAGCAACAGCCTTAGGGACACCCCCATAAAAATAATTAAAACTAGATAAGCGGTAAGCTTTTGCGGATTGAGCAACAGTCTTGTAGCCCCTAGCTGTAGCGAGGCCTTTGGCTAACAGCTTGCCCCCTTGCTTCATACCTACCCCTACTCCTTTTTGGCCAAATAGTTGGAATATTATATTACCAATAACGCCCGCTGTCATTCTAACGCCGCCCCTTAGATTCCAATCCTTCATTTCAGTGCCGTCTTGGTCTATTTTCTTACTAATAGCCTCTACTTGAGCGGCAGGCATGGTGTCATATATATTAAAGCCATCGGTTATGTTAGATATATTGCCTTTTGCATCTTTTATATATGTTTTTCCGTCTACCTCTAAACCTAAGCCCTCTACAGATAAGTAATCCAACGCGCCTAATTCGTCTCCCATTTCCGCTAAGCGCATACTATTTCTACCTCTTTTGGCAAAAGTGTCATACCCAGCTAAATCAGCTACCCAGTACAATGAATCTAAAGCTGCGTCGGCAGCCCCTATAAATGTTTTTTCGGCTATGTCGTATATTATATTGTCTTTTGCTAAATTAGTAGGTACAACGCCGATTCTTTTATTTTTTTCTTCAAGGCGCTTCGCTTTGTCTTTATCGTTTTTAGCTTTTAAATTATAAAAGTTGTTGTTTTCGTAAGCCTGTAATTTTTTATAATCAAAGTTAGTAACCTTATGGGGCTCTTTTAGGGCCTCAATGGTTTTGTTACCTTTTATTATTTCTGAAAGGTCTAATCTTTTGTTTGTTCTTTCATCTTGCTGGTACATGTAGGCATTTAACATATCCGACAAAGCAAGCTCTTTAGATATTGAGGCATCCGAAGATGAGTCTCCTGAATATACCCCCTCTTTTAAATCGTTTTCAAAATCTTTTGAGAATTCGTTTACGTTTAAAAAACCCTGAAAGTCAGATACATTTACGCCTAATTCATTTAGTTCCGCGGTGTTGTAATAAGAATCTACAAAGCTATTGTCTTCAAGGCTGTTATAGCGCATGTTTTGGAATTCCTCTTCTAACTCCTCGTCTATTATTATGTTTTCGGCTATTTCTTTATCTGTAGTACCGTAGTATTTATAATCTTCCCCTGAAGCTAATGAGACCTGCTTACCTGATTTATCTACTGTATAACCTCTTTTTGCTTCTAGTTTTCTGTCAGCATATTCTTCAGGGTTATCTCCAGGCATGGGTGCACCTTCTCTTCTGTTATTTTCAGCGGCCATTATACCTTCGAAAAATCCAAGATCTTCTTGTTCTTGAAATTCAGTATATAAAGGATCTAACGTATTAGCTATTCTTTCTTGGTAAGCCTCGTCTGTTTCTCTAGGGCGTTGTTCTCTAGGGTTATTTTTATAGAAGTTATAATCCCTACCTTCTTTTATTCTTCTAGCTCTGGCGTCGTCATACGAGTTTACTCCATCCGATAAACCATCTTCCGAGATTGAATCCCCATTTGATGCTGGGTTGTTTACTGGAGTTGCAGACGCATCGGTCCCCGCAGCTCCGTTCTGAAAATCATAGTTTAAATCTATGTTATCTGTATTATCAAAAAGCCAATTGTTTTCTTCCTCTTCTGAAAAGTTAGAGGTGTCAATTACTTCCCCACTATTTAATTTATATTTAGGCATACTATATTCCTTTAAGTATTTTATTTGTTTCCGCTATTACTTCTTCTTTTGAAAAATTTGGATTTTTATTTTTAACAGCCTTCATTATTGCCGCTTTGTCTTTCTCGTCTTTAGCTGGATCCATAGCTCTTTCGTTTCTTACATTGTCAGGTAGTCCGGAATCATTTGTTTCTGTGCCGTCACCTGTTTGTTGAGGTAAATTATTATCCTCTAAGCCAGCTACTCTTTTTATAAACCTATATATATTAGGTCTTGATGGATCTGGATTAACATATACTTGGTACTCTCCAGCGCCTTCTGTGGCGTTTTCATTTGTAGCAGGCAGCATAACAGTGCCTGATTTAGAGTAGCCCCTATATGCACTTCCAGATGATTGTCTTTGTGCATAGCCCGCTTGTCCCGCTTGTATTCTAGAATTAACCAATCTGTTTATAACCTCACTACGTATTTGATTAATAACATCGCCATTGTTTGGATTTTCCTCCCATAGCTTACCTAAATCTTCTGTAGGGAATTCATCTTCAAAATCATATATAAATGATCTCAGTGAATCTTGGTTTGCAAAAGCTGTTTGTAATTGCAATCTATACATTTTTTCTGCATCGGCATTAACTAGCTCTCCTGATTTACGCACTGTTTCATTTTGCTTTAATAAATTAACACCTAACTCGTAATCTTTTAATAAAGGTAAGTTTGTATCTTTATAAGATACGGTTTGACCGTCTATATTAAATCCTATGTTTCCTCCGTCCATTATGCTAAATGGAGCATTCAATTTGCTATCACTTCTACCGTCACCATCTTCATCTACAAAGCCATATATAGTTGCATTAATTTTAGAGTTTTCTAAATCGTTTCCGTCTGAGTATGTACCGCTAAGCATACCTTCAGCATATTCAACTTTACCTTTCTTATATGCTTTAAGCTGATCAGCTAAATTTGTAAAGCTATTATTTACACCATTCATTATATCAACCTGCTCCATGTATTCAGATGAAGTAGCATCTGTCATATTAGCAACTGCTTTAGCCGCGTCCGCATACTTTTGCCGTTCATTAACCAAAAACGTTCGCATAGCCGCTGTCTCTTCAGGCGAAAACGACGTGAAGTCCATGTCTGTTTTCATTTTACCCATCAAAGAATTAACCCTGTTTTGATATTCTTGATTTTTTGTAACGGTATTAGGTCTATTAAAACCTCTAGCAGATTGTGTTGCCGCTACAAAGCCTTTACCTACTTCCGCAGCCGCATCTACAAATTTCTTTGCCGCTACTCCCGCCCCTGTTATTAATTGGTTGTTTGCCATAGTTTTTTAATTTTGTCTAGGGGTTCATAAAATTCTTTACCCCGTCTCCAAGCATTCCCGCTGCTCCTGCTGAAGCCGCGCCTCCTACCATGCTTCCAACACCACCTAATATAGATTTAGTTGCCGCATCTCTAGCTGCATTAGCTGCACCTAGTCTTTGTTGCGACATACCGAGCATTGTATCTACTTTATCTTTTTCCGCTGCTCTGGAGGCATACTCACCTTGTAATTCTTGTTGTTGAAGTTGGCCCGCCATTTGACGTTCAGCCGCTTGGTTACTAGCTTCCTGTCTACCTATATCTGCTGAGCTTTGTATAGCCGCGTTGCTTTGCGCCCCTGCTAATGATTGGGCTAAAGCCGCAATGCCAGATCCTCCAGCTGCGCCGGATAAATTATCCATTGTATTAGCAAATCCACCTGCTTGCTGCTGAGCTTGAAATTCTGCCGCTTGCGTATTCACCGTTAAGTCTTCCATGGTATTTTCCATGTTTTTTGCAAGGTTAGAGGTGTCTGCCCCTTCCATTCTAGCTTTGTTTCTATTAAACTCCGCTTGCGCCGCCTTTTGTTCTCTTTTTCTTTTGCCGCTGCCTATCATTCCTCCTACAATTCCTGTAAGACCCTGTACAGCGCCACTTATGGCCCCTATTGGTATCATATACTTTTATTTTATTATTATACTTTTATTATTACGTGTTATTTGCTGCTTTCAAATATTTCAGATCCTACTAAGAATAGCTCAGCGTAGTCTGTTGAATCATTTTTAAACTGTGCTTCGGCATAATAGCCTTTTAATCCACTTGTGTTTACCAATGCCGTTTTGCTAAATAGTATAAAACTACTTGTTGTTAATTCAGTGTCGACTGTGCCTACTAGTACTGGTTCTACGTCAACTGTTATTTTATTAATGGATCTAAGTATTCCCTCTATAGTGCCCAGCCTTATTAAATTTGTACCGTTTGGGTCATTAGTGTAATAAGCGGTGTCGCCAACTTGAACTGAGTCGTTTAGTGGGTTTGGAAATTGTAAAGTTATTGTTGACATAGTTATTGGTTTTGGTTATTACAGATTGTGCAATTAGCAAACGTACTTACTTGATTTTGGAATCCTTCGTCTATATAGTATGTAGGCGTTTCCCCACTTACGAAAGAATTTATTGTAACACAATACTTTGCTCCTGTTGCGGAATTTTTTATTTGAACCACGTTGCTAGCCGCATAAGGAACATTAACTAAACTGCCTAATATGCTTTGGTTTGTACCTCCAGACCAACCGTCAGCATCACTAACGTAATACTGAGTGGAGCCGTTACATAATGTAGCTAGCCACGCACCGCCATTAGAAACATGCTGATCTAAATCTAAAGTACTTTGCGTATTAGAGGTCCCCACGGTATTTATATTTACCGACAACTCAGATGTTATTATGCTAGGCACTGTAGAATTATCTACCGTAAAATTAGATGTTATCACATTAAAAACATAACTTCCTGGCGTAGATGAATTTTGATTTGTCCAATCTGATATAGCAGGAATAGAGTCTACGGCAAGTATGCTCGTTGAGCTACCTGTAACTATTACCTGGAAAGGAGCGGGAGAGGGAGTGCCTGGCAAAAGTGTAATTACTGTAGCGGCATCTGGAGTTATATTAGAATTTGCGCTAGTGAATGCAAAACTTAAATTACTATAAAAATACTGATTTAGCGTAAATACAGAAGGTTGTCCTGTTAAGCAAGGCACATAAGGTGCTACGGTACAAAAAGTGCTAGCTAAATCGCCTGTTAAAGTTACTGTATAAGTAGCCGAAGCTGTTACCGCTGGAAATGTAATTGGAATTACAAAAGTGCCTGTACTGTCTAGCGTTCCTGAAGTATTTATTATTGTAGCCAAAGAATTAGACACCACGTTTAATGCCCAATTAGCTCCTTCAACCCCATTAACGGTAAAATTATCAGTCTGCCCACTGAAAGATATATTATTACCGCCTGCTCCGTTTGCGATAGGAAAAGAATAGGATGTTATTTTTACAGGGGGATTATATACTTGAACAGCATTAGCTGTTAAACATATTTTATCACCGGTAACATCGTTCAATGGGAAGGTGTATGTTACGGTAAATACTACGTCTATTAAATTACCGGACGCATCATAAGTCTTTACGTCGGTAATAGTATAATTATTAGGATCGCCTATGACAACAGCTAAAGTTGGTGCCGTTGGGTAATAGTATGTAGACTCTGCGGTAACTTGGTATGTCGATGTTATTGTACCAGTACTTCCAATAGTGCCGCATACGCTATAAGCTACGTCAGCTCCCCCGGGGACAGGTAGCTTTGTGTTACTTACATCGCATTGGGATATTACACCAGCAACACATATCCTTTTTTCTACTGCAGATCCTTGGATACAAAGTGATATAAGTACATTTGCACTAGGCATTACACTGGGCGTTATATAAGTGATAACGCAATCTATATTAGCACCATTTTGAGTGAAAACAACACTATTAACATAGGTGGGTAAAGGCGTTATTGGTGAAAAATCAGCCGCAGTTACAGTATACCCTGTATTAGGTGTTATTATTAAAGAAACAGATGGTTGTGCTATTGTCCAGTCAACTCCAGCTGTTTCATTAAAGCTTACTACGCTTACTGTAAAATTATTAAATGCCATAATATTTGTTTAAATTTCTAATAAATTTTTACGGAGTTGAGCAATTCGGGTCTGCTTGATTTTTTACCGTAAATACTGTCTGAGGAGGAATTACTATAACAGAAGGATTACCTATCCCCTGCACATTAAATTCTTTAGAGTCTACATTTGTATTACAAGAGCTTACATAAAAAGTGTCCATGCCTTTTATGTAATTAAACTTCTTACCTTCTTTGTCTAAAAATTCTTTTATCTGCCCTTCTTGCAAATCGGTTACTATAGAGTTAACATACCAGCCCTTTGTTTCTACAGAAGTATTAGGCGTTAGCCCCTTTGCCTGTACTTGGGCTAAAGTATATAATCTTTCGCTGCCGGTTAGTTTATACAAAAATTCTTTAGCGTCGGTACCGCTGTAGTTTAATGTTTTATATCCTTTTACTACAGCTGGATTTTCATTAAGAATAGTATTAAAAGAACTTTCATAATATGGGCCTACCGAAGCTGTGCCTGGACCAATGCCATAAAAAGTATTATATGCCGTGTTTAATCCATGCTCCCATATCCTACCGTTTTTAAATGTGTAGTATATATTATTAAGGTAAGCAGCTGCTTCGGGTATATATGTTTTTCTTGAAGTAAACCCATTGACTTGTTCTTTGAAAGAAATTGTTGTAGTAGTCGTAGGTAATGTATTTATAAACTGATTACACAGTGGATCTCTATTCAATCTATCAAATTCTCCTACACCTAAAGTTTGTTGCCAATAAGGCGTTAAAGATTTTAATGTTATATTATAGTTTCTTTTTTCAACATCCCAAGATCCTAATATTTTAGCATTTGCTGGCAAGTTGTCTGAAAAGAAAGAATGCATACCATAGTCCGATATGTCGGTAATGCCGTCGCCAGATAACCTTAATACTGCCCCTCGATTAGCGTCTGTGTAATACATTCTAAAACCAAATTCCGCAAATGATTCTGGATTAGTAGCTATGCCGAATTCACCTTGAAACGTTATAGTCTGTCCGAGTACCGCCGCATTAGAGGTTAAGTTAGTGCTTCCGTCAGCGTTAAATAGAGCGTCTTTCTTAGCTAATATCTTCATTGACTTGTTTTCGCACAAGGTAATTAAATCGGTGTCTCTGGTGTGTAATTTCTGTATGCTGCCGTACTCAGGATTTACGTCTTTTGTAATATTTTCTGCTTGAATAAACTGGTTAAGATTATTTGTACTTGAAGCAGAATTAAATATTTGCGAAAATATAAGTCCAGTTGATCTTCTTTCTTCCTCGTACGGCTCGTCTAATGTGGCAGAAGCTTTCACTCCGTCTCCTATTACAGGCTGATTAAAATCGTCTCTAATTCGATCTGATTCAACGCCGTTGCCAAATGAATAACAATTAAACCAACTCAAATCCTGCAGTTGTCCAAAGCTACTTATAGGGTAAAGATCCGGTGTTTCAAAATATATATCTAACTCAGCTGCTTCTTTAGGTTCTGTTTCAAATATTGCGGGGTTGCTAGTTGAAAAAGTGTCATCATTTGTATCGCTAGCTAAAAATTCTATACCCACGTAGAAATTAGCGGATCCACTAAAGTTGTCGTTAAGATTATTTAAAGCGTACATTGGATTCCAGTCCATTTCTTTTGAGTTGTCCTCAAGCCTTTTAAATTCTATTGTCCATCTAGCATATTGATTTTCGGGTTCATCCCAATCATCGCCTCCGCTGAAAACACCTGAGTTATTTGAGCCATCATAAGTTGCGCCTAAGTATCGAACAGAGTTTGTAATAACGTAAATCGTTCCATTAGGGTCTCCTTGATTGACGCCAAAATCAACAAATCTAAACATAGCGCCAACTGAATTAAGTTGCTCTAAAAGCCTAGGATTCCTGGTTACTATTCCGCTGGCATGTCCGCCTGATGTGTCAGTCCTAGCTGCTCCGTATCCCGTTGCGTCCGCTAACACCATAAATCCAGGCCCTAATCCCCCGTTGGCTACAGGTAAGTTTATTCCTTTACCGCTACCGCCACGGGCGTATGTACCTCTATCAATATATAATCTACTATAGTCTCCTAGTGCATCCGGCTCATCCCAGGTATGTTTCCAAAAATTTTCATTACGCTGAGACCCTGAATTGTACAACCACAGCGGGGCAATAGCTTTTCTAATAAATGTGTTAGTATTGTTCCTAGCAGACTCTACTTTTTCCCTTAATATATTATCTGAGTTTACTTTAACAAAAAATCTACCTGTAAATTCTGCTTTATTGTCATCTGATAAATCAAATATTGATATACCAGTACCTCCAACAGGGGCTCCTTGCGCGTTTGTAACAAAATCAACATCTGGCCCAAAAGTTTCACCTAAGGTTATCTTAACAAATGTGTTAGATACATCCAACGCAAAGGTGCTTATTTTATAATAATTACTAACTTGCCCGCCTGAGCCCGTTATTCTTAATTCTAAACCAGATTTAGTGCGCGTTTCTACACCAAAAGTAGCATCAAATGTTGCTTTATCAACCTGTATTTCATTAGCCCCCTCTACAGGAACAGCTCCTTGAGGTCCTTGAAAATCGGTAAACATGCTGCCCTTGCCTAATCGCCGCTCTTTTAAAAATAAAGGTGCTTCATTTTCTATAGCTATTACCTTGTATCTGCTTTTTTCAAAAACGGGTATATTATTATCATGCTCCTTTTTGAGTATTAAAAAAGTGTCTTCATCCACTTTATTTCTTTCTGACGACGGAAATGAAAGCCACACGTTGCCATCTTCAGCGTCATAAAACCTGTCTAATGCTAAATTGTAATAGTCTCTTGACGTTTCTTTTATGTAATACTTGTAATGTGTAAAATCAGCAAAGCCAGTTAAAGTTTTATATTTAGGCGGGTTGCCATTTAGCGTTACTCTTATGTTGTTAGCGGAGGCAGAAGATGCTTTTTCTACAACCAACGAAGCGCTATTGCTCGTAAATACGGGGGTGTTCCTGCCGTACTCGTCTATATAAACAACACCCACTTGATAAGTGCGTAATGTTTTAATTGAAGGAAAAACGGCATTGCCATCCGTAGTAACAGCCCCTGTGGATGCAGGGTCAGTAGATATTGGTTTCGAATATAATCCTACAGACATATCTGTCTTGTAAGGCACTTTTGTGAAAGGCGAGCTTAACGTAAAATTTTGTACGTAATTGCCGTATATCAACCTATTAGCAGTGATCTCTTGCGCTAAAACCCTGCGAGGCACATTATCATAGGGTCTTAATAATTGATTACTTCGTATAACAGAAGTTATTATTTCAGTTTTTATTTCAAAGGTATTGTTTTGCCATGCTGTATCAGAAGGTTTGAAGCTATCAACAACGTATACATTAGGATTATTAGTCGCTTTGTAAAGCACCTCTACCTCGCTTACATCAGGCGGCAATGTGCTAGGTATAAAGTTAGATATTGTTAATTGTCTAGTATTATTAGTCATACCTAAATTATAACCTTCTTTGGGAGAATAATCAAATTTACCAGGCAAAAAAGCGGTGTTTGAAAAAGCAGAAAAAGCAGAAACTTGATTGTTATTGTATTTCCACCTAGTAGCAAATCTAGCAAACTTAAATTCAAACAGGGGCTCTTGTTGCTCTAATATTACATCATAAGTCTGAGGATTAGTGGTGGCGCCTCCCGTGGTGCTGGGCCCAACGCTTAATACAACTACATTAGCCCCGGTCTGCGAAGCTCCTTCATCGGGGGGTATTATACCGGCTACAGAGCACCTTATTTCAGCTACCTCAGCACCTACTTCCCCTTGAGCCTCAAGGGTTAATACAAGAGTATCTCCTTCTCTGTAAAAAGGGGGCGTTTGTCCTTGGGCCCAAGTTAATGTTTTTGCGGTACCTGTTGGAACCGGTACAACTAAGCCGGCAGAATCTGTTTCCATAAAGGCGGCGGTGGTGGTTGTGGCAATAACAACAGTGTTTCCTGCATCATCTTCTCTAGCAACGGAAGACATAGATATTGTAGGTGGGTTTAATGGATATTTCTTTATTACCGTAATATCTTGCTCAATAAAAGCCCTGCTATATACCTGGGAGTGTGTTAAAAAATCTGAGGTAGATCCTATCCAATCTTTTACGGTTATACTTTTAGGCTCAGTCTGATTGTCTGTCCACATTAGTATACCTTCTAATATGTTTACACCAGTTATTAAGTAATCTTTACTGAAGTTTAGTATACTATTAGCGTCCACTATTAATGGCGCTACCACTTTTGTAACATCATTGTAGTAAGCAATAGCGCTAACTTCATCACTGGATATAAACCAATATATGTTATCTGTATTCCTATCAACTACGGAGCCTATACAGACAGCATTAGTTAGGTTAGATATATAAGCGCTACTCCATGATGTTCGGGCTCCCGTAACAGGGTTATATGTTTTGTACGCTAATTCTAGGTTGCCTTTTATGTTTTGAAAAGTACCAACTTGAGAGCTATCCGAAGATGCAAGCTCTAAATTTAAGGCGTCTCTGTATTCTCCATTGGGAACAAGTCTCTCGTCAAGATCCTTATTCATTTTACCGCTGGTAAACGTGTGTATTAATTCCGCCATATAATTTTAATGTTTAATCCATTTTGATTGATTTCTGAATACTTGAGACATTAAGTCCGCTTTTAATTCGGATAATCGTATCTTAGCATTTCTTCTAGCAGCCGAGGCCATCTTTTTAAATCTAGCCACTATATATTCCTGTACGTTTGATCTTGTAGATAATATAGAATACGCTATATGTTTTACTATTGCATCCATTGCAAACTTATGCACTGTCATATCTTCTAAAGAACCTAAGCCGTCACTTATATACTTTAGCGTAACTATTCTCCCTCTTATATCTGAGCTAAACCTAATCATACCGTTTACGTTATCAATATAAAAAGTACCATTCGATTGAGCATTTTCAGGATCTATACCATATCTACCCCCGTAAGCATACAAAGAAAGTAAGTCAGGATTATTTGTTAAGTCAAAATTTCCTCCCCCAGGACCTCCTAACGGGAAAGCGCTTCTAGCATTCCATCGCGTTAATGTTTCTGACTGAGCATTGGTAATTAACTCAGTATTATTAAAAGTGTACTCACCTGCGGCATTTTGGGTAGGGGCTTCTGGGTTACTCGTTAAATTTGTTCTATATATTATTCTTTCTATACCCCCGTTGTCTACCCATGACAATTTAGTGTAATTTACGTAATCTTGCGGCAACACCATATAAAGTCCAGGCGGTACTTCAATTTCTATAGATTTATCCTGAGGCAATACATCAAAACTAAATTCTTGTATAGCTCTTTGTGCCCAATAAGCAACGTCTGTTCTTCTTACCTTCGTTATAAGCTTATCCTGGCCAACATGCGAAATCATAAAATTATTTATAATATCAGCTATGCTGACAAACTGATAATTGCCATAACTTTCATCCCCACTGTCCCATACGCCGTCTGGCCCTAAGTAGTATTCTTCTGGTGTTTGATTTATCAATGCCATATATTACGCTTTTTCTTGTTGGTTAGTTTGTGCATTTATTTGAGTTGCTATTCCGTAAATACTAAGATCCTTTACCACTAGCCCTGCAAATTCTAGTATTTTTATTACTAATTCTGTTTCTTCAGAAGAATGCAGTTCAAAGTTGTTGGAATCATTTGCATTATAAAGTGCTTCTCCAAATACCATTTGGTAGGCCCACTCTACTTGTGAAGGCTTTTTTATATAATTACACCTTACTCCAGTAGTTAAAGCAGTATCCCCGTATACTTGGTAGCCCGCAGTAGAGGCCACGAATACAGGCCTTGAATTTGTTGGTTTTGCAATAGGAGATTGGTTAATGTATAAGAATTCATTGTAGTTTATTCTCTCTACCTCAACTTGAGTAGTTGTGGTTACCACGGTATTGGGAGCCGGGTATAAAGACTTGCTGGTTGTAACATTATCATATACTATAGTGCCTAGCCTGTATAAGTTAGCAGGTGTAGACCAATACGTTCCGCCATAAGTCATAGCGGCGTTTGTTTCAAATATATTTATTTTTTCATTAAGTATGTTAAGCATATCGGAAAATTCGGTATCGTTACCGGGTATTCTTCCGAACTGGTTAATATCGTAAAAGTATTGCTCAAATATATCTAGTTGTGCTTGATTGGCAAACAGATTAAATTCTTGGGGTGTTACATACCCTCTTTGTTCTTTATTAAGTATTGCTAGTACTCTCTGATAAACAGTATCTACGCTTACAGCCATAATTTATTTTTTATTTTATATAGTTATAGGCCACCTTTCAGCAGCCTATTACTATAAAGGTGACTAGTTTAGTCTTTTTTCTATTGCCTTGTACACTTCCATGCCTTCGTCTGTTCTAAAGAAAGCAGATAAAGCAAAGTAAGGATGCTCATCAAACGGCACTGTCATTATTTTTCTACCGCTAGACCCGTAAGTAAATGTTCTTTGATCTTGTGATAAACTTAATATACCCATTTCAACAGCTTTCGCTCCGAAACTTCTTAATTGAGTGTTTTCATCTGTAGCTAATTGTAAGAATAAATTTGGATTCTTTTTAGCAAAAATAAGCACATCTCTTTTAATTTCAGAAGATGAAAGTTCTGTTACTGCAGCACCCATTTCAACACGTAAAATAGCCTCTGCTTCTTCAACAGATAGCGTTTTGGCTAGGTTTAATGCTTGTAATTCAAACTCAATCCAATCAACCTCATTGCTTGCTTGCTGAGCTGGTTTGTATTCTTCGTATATATTAGATTTTAAAGCTGGGTGATATAAAGATAATAATTTTTGTAGCGCAACATTTTCTTTCGGCACTCTAAGTACGCCATCTCTAAACACGATGCGTCCCATAACTATTTGTCCTTTTTGTTCTTCCACAAAGCAAGATCGCTGATTAGTAGCGTATCTTAATTCTCTTTGGTAACCTAACTTTTCGTCGAAATATAATAAACTTTTTTTCCTACTATGTGCTGTAGGTAATGTGAAAACAAGGGGTTTTGTTCTTGTCAATTCATATAATCTATCCTTGATTACCCACTCATCTTTTTTTGGTGCCTCTTTTTTAGGCGTTTCTACTTTTGGTTGTACTACTGTTTCAACCACTTCCTGAGGCGCAACCTCAACTTTTTTTGCTGTAGCTTTCTTGTTAGCCATAATATAATATGATATAAATGTTAATAATGTATGACGATAGCCTGTTACTATTAATTATAATAAGCTATTGTCACTAATAAAAGTAATAACTACCCCCGCAGATTCAGCAGGGGCAATCATTACAATAAGCTTACTACGTTGTTCTTTTTAATAGTACAAAGTTGTTAGCTGCTTGAGTACACAAAGTTCTTTCCGATAGGAAGTGAACATTCATTGCATCCTCGTCACTTGTGTAGTTTCCACCAACTGATCCAGTTACCCAAGATTTCAAACGTCTGTCATCAGCCTCTGAAGCTCTATAACGGATATGTAAGAATGGTCGTGAGATGTTCTGTCCTAATTGTTGGTCATATACAGTAGATGTTCCTGCTGGAACGATTACTCCAGATATATCTGTAATACCTCCACGAGTTGTAGAATCATTTAGATATTTCCAGTCAGTCTTATAGAAATCGTAAGATCCTCTACGGAATCCTGAGAAGCCTAAGTTCAACGCCATTTCTGCTGAATTTTCGAATACACCGTAAGATGTACCATCTGTTCCATAAGAATTTTGTTGTGCTAACATATTATCAATGCTCAATGCAGTTTCGCGATCTAAGAACATCATGTTCTCTTCAATTGCTCCTTGCTTGTCAAGCTCTTGTAATATAGTATCAAACGCTCCAAGTCCTGCTGTAGCAGAAGACGCACCGTCAAAGTCAGCATCGTTAAATACTAAACCTCTTGTTTCTAGTGCATCAAATAAACCTTGCATACCTGATATAGTTGCCCCAGAAGCATCAGCAATAGCGCCTGCTGCGTCAGTAGCTTCAACCATTGACATTTCTAAGTAATCTTCGAAACGAATACGAGACTCGTGCTCAGACTTTAGGTACCATAAGTATCCTCCAGTTCCAATTTCAGTAGTAACTTCAACCCATCCGATTTGAGCAACGTCTGATCCGTTAACGGCATACTTGTCTCTTAGAATGATTGGCTTGTTACTGAATTGTGTGAAAGACGCATCAATTGAATTACCAGCTAAGCTAGATCCTTTTCCGTATTCAGAACCATATACAAATGTACTAACACCTGTTTGAGTATGTAAGCCAGTTGGCAATTGCCCATTGGCAGTATCATATACTACGATGTCGTATGTTACATTAGTTCCAACTTGAGGTGTAACGATTGCTTTTACAAAAGCTTTTGCTGTTACATTACCCTTAGATAGTACTATTGTCATGTTAGGCCCTAGTAAAGGAGCTTTACCGTCTGGTGATGTTGTTGCATCTGGTAAAGATATTGTTTTGGTTGCTGCTGCTTGAGTTGTTACATTATCGTAAGCGATGTGTAATCTTCCTTGCTCTGACCAAACTACTTGATCCGACGCCATAGGCATCTCAGCTCCGACCATACGTAAAAATCCTGTGATTGTTCTGTTTCCATAACGCTCGATTTCTTTTTCGTATACCTCAGGTAAAAATTGTTGTGTAAAATCCATGTCCGCTAAAGATAGGTAGTTGTCTCCAAACAAACCTTTTACTGGACGTGGTGTTAAGTGCGCTAAATTGGCTAATGTAGCCGGCGCGGTTGCAAATCCTGCCATAATTTTTCTTATTTAATGTGTTTAAATGTTTTAATTTTCAATTTTGAATCACTTCCCCCAGAATCAACAGATCTTACCGCCCATCCATTCGATGTTTTAACGTCTTCGTGAACACCTCTAGCGCCCATTTGTACATTTTTCGAATTAGACATACTTGTTTTCATTGCATCGGCTTTGCCTTGCTCATAAAAATGATTTGCAATAGAATCTGCATTCATAGCCGTAAACAATCCCTTATGGTACCCCGCTGCATCTGACATTTGATTATCTTTATCCAAGAACTTCTTGACAAAATTATTAATGTCGCTTTGGGTTTCCTTAATAGTAGGAGCGTCTTTAACTTTAAAACGGAATTTTTTGTCTCCAACTTGATAATCAAAACCTTTGAAATCATTGTTAAAAACATTTTCTGTTTTCTTTAAAAACGTTTGTGATTGTTTTTCAGCTAATCGAGTTGCTGCTTCGTTTTCTTTTGTATAGCGATTGAAAAAGTCTACCGCTTTCTTTTGTTCAGGAGCTAGCCTTGAGCCACCTTTTATTTCCTGATAATATTTATCCTTTAATCCAGTAAGATGATTTTTAGCTTTTGCTAATTCCTCTCTTCTGGCTAGTTTTTTTCTTCGTATATCTCTTTCCTCGTCTAAGTCTTCATCATAAAGAAAGTTATCTTCCATCATAAAGTCTATATCTTCCTCATCTAAATGAGGCTTTGTATTAGCATAGTACTCTCTTAATAGCTGAGATTCATCTAAGTCCTCGTAATTTTTATTAAGCTTTACATAATCCTCAAGAGTTCCGCTGGTTTCATTCATAAAGTCTACAACTTTTTGAATATTTTCAGGTAGCTCAACGCCGGTTTCTCTTTGCTCTTCTATAGCCTCAACTATATTGTCTTGCAAATCGCCTGCTTGCTCCTGTACTTCTTCTTCTGTTATTTCTTCAAGAACAGATTGTTCTTCATTTTGAACGGGCTCCCGTACTTCTTGAACCACTTCCTCGCTGTTGCTTTCGTCTTTGGGTTGCTCGACAGGAACATCGCTTGCATTTGCTTCTTGTTCTGGAATGGCATCTTCTTTGGGTTTATTTAGTTCTCCTAAATTTACTTTAATAACACCGTCATCAAGCGACACTGGGCTTTCAACGACATTTTCTACTACCTCTTCAGGTACATTTTGGTTTTCTGTTTGTTCTGACATGATAAAATATTATATGATTGTTATTACTATTATTACCTAGGATCGAACGCACCTAAGCCAAATCCTTGGCTCATTACGTCATTTCCTGCGGATTCAAAGTTTTTAGGCGGTAGATCGTTTTTTCTTTGAGCAATCATTTCGCTTTGCTGAGTACCTTGTATCCTAGTTCTTTGATCTTTACGATCTTCAATTTCTTTTTCTTTAGATTTAGCGCCGTCTACTTCTATGCCCTTTAATTGCATGTTGTATTGGAATTCTAATGCCATTAATTCTTTTTTAGCATTAACCTCAACACTTATTCTTTTTTCTTCCAGGCTGCCTTTGAGTTGTTCTAACTGAGACTTGGTTTGGAACATAGCTTGATCTTTTTGCACTTCTGCCTGGGCTGCCACTTGTTGCGCTTGAGCATTAGCCTGCGCTTGCGCTTGTATATTAGCTTGTTGTTCCGCTTGTAACCTTTCTTGTCTTTTCTTTTGTTTAACCTTAAGTAGCTGGTTGGCTAGTTTAAGATTTTTTACTTCGCGGATGTCTATAGCGTCGGAAAGATCTATGCTACCTTGTTGCAATGCAACTTGAATATTGTTTTCTAATGTGGTTTTTTCTTCTTCGTCAGGCATTAATTCTAGCATTATACCAAAGTCGTGCATATATAAATTAGACATTTCTTCTAAAACGCCTACATTGAACTTGCCTATCTTGGTTATAAAAGCTTCCTTAGCTGGATGGTACTCTATTATATCTGATATTCTTAAAGATAAACATTCGCAAAGTTCTCTTGTTAAATATAATCCCGAATCAAGTATGTGTCTAGTTGCGGTATTTGAGTTAGCTGCAGCTAGCTTTTGTACACCAACTAATGCTCTAGAGTCCGGCGTAGATCCGTCTCTTGCTTCGTTTAGACCGGTTACATCCCTTATCATTTGTAGATAATAGTTGTAAGTTGCAATTAATGTTTGCAATTTTGCACCGCCGCTTCCGGTTGGTACCTCTTGTATAGGAACTTTACCGGGATTCATATCCCCATCCTGTGTAAACGACCTACCTATTATAGAACCCGTTTGGAAAAACATATTTAATGCCTCTTGCGGATTGTAATTTGTTCCATTGCCTAAGTCAACTTCATTGATACCGTCAGCATCAAGGTATACTCCATCGGGTATCATTCTTTGGAGCACTTGCTGTAATTTCAAGTGAGTTAGTTGTACCATATCAGCAAACCCTGTACACTTGCTTACTAACGATTCTATTCTGCCCTTGTACATTCTGGGCGCAGTAATCGCGTAATTCATTTTAACTTTAGATACATCACTTTTAGGGCGCATCATATTCTTTGCCATTTCCCACTTAAGCATTATATCTGTGCCAACAATCATAACGCCTTCATAAAGCACTTCAAGAGATCTTGACATTTTGCCGAATTGTTCTTCTAGCATTTCTACTGGAGGATCAAATTGATCATCTCGCACTATTATTTTACTAGCACCTGTTGCTGTTTCTTTAACCTTATATACCTCATTCATATAAGTCTTATAATTAAAATATAAAACTTGTATAACGTTTGAGTCCCTATTGTTGTTATATTGGTTGCTTACGCTTTGATCAAATACTCCGTAATTCTGCGTTCCTTGTTGCTTAATTTTTTCTAATTGATCTTGAGTTAATTCAGGAAATTGTTTTTTAATTTCATTTATTGGCACAAACTTAACTTCTCCAGCGTAATATATGTCCTGGAAATAAGGGTCCTCTGTATAAGAATATACTAAATAAGCTGGATCAACATAATCAACAGTTACTCCTTCTGACTCTGAAAAGTTATTTTTAACAGCACCTATACCTAGTGTTACTAAATCTAAGTAAGTTCTTCTTTTTGTTAAGTCGTACCTATTTTCGTCTAACAGCGTGTTAAGCGCGGTTTCTTCAGCTATTTCTATGCCTTGCTTGTAAGTAAGCTGCATGTGTATATCAAGCTCTTCCTGAGAATCTGGTAAAGTTTCCGGTGGATTTTCAAAAAGATTAATACCAAAATTTTCTTGAGCAAAGTTATTTAATTCCTCTGTTTGCTTGTCTCTTATAATAGACTCCATATAAGCAGTCCTCTTGCTTACGCCGTAAGGGTCCTGCGAATAAGTAGTAATATCAAAAGATCTGTCAGCAATACCATTAACAACTATATCAACAAATTTTGATAATATTGGAACCGGTTTCCAGTCGAGGTTTAAATAAGATAAATCACCATTTATGGAAAGTTCATCTTTATATTTCTGTACTGGCTGTTCACCCCTTGAATATAATCTTAATGTATGAAAAGAATTTTGATTACTTCTGAAGCGAGTTACACCCGAGTTGCTGCTGAACCATTCATTTTGAATCGCTCTACCAACTCGCAATCCGTAATCCTGAGAAACTTTCTCCTGATCACTTACCACCTGGCTAGGGAAAAAACTATTTGTTACGCTATTCGCCATATTATTTTTTTATTATTTTTGATGTCGTACCCTCGTGAGAATATTTTGCAAATCTTAAATTAACGACCTGTCTTTGTATTTTATTATTTGGCCTATATAAATCTTTATTACAAGCCATTATAGCTAAACCAGAACTAATAGCAGCATCAAATTTTGTTCTGTTATTTATATCAAACTTAGACCAATCGTTTAGTGTTTCGTTAAAGTACATTGTGCCATACTGGCCTTCTTCATTTAAACCGACGTGTCTATCTATATACATTTCAATAGCCGCTGCGTGAGCTTGCTTTATATCTTCACTTGAGTTTGGTATTCCGCCAATTTCTTTTTCTGTTACCGACAGCTTGTTCCAAAGCTTATCAGGTCTGTTCATTGAGTATCCGCGATAGCCTCTTCTTTTAAAATAATATAAAAGCCTCGGCTTATTGTTTTCACACAATAAAGGCATACCGTAAAATACACATGCCATTAGCACATCTTCAAAAAACATTTCTGCTGTTTGCGGTCTTGCTACATATTCCAGAAAGAAAGTACTCGGAGGAGCATCTTCCATACTAAACTTAGTTAATCCGTGTAAAGCTCCTTTAGATCCTCTTCCGTCTGTTGTTCCGGATATATCATAACTATCGCAGCCAAAAGCCCCCATGTGTTCGTTACCTGGATACTTTATACCATTACGTGTAGTTTGCCTATTTTGAATATTATAACTAGGTGTCCAAGAAATTAAAAACCTACCTTGGGGGTTTGGATTAAATATTACTTTCGTATCTTTAACACCGTGTTCCCACTGAAAACTTCCTCTTGTCAGCACATTACTGTTGCCTAAGTCTTCGTTATAATCTATTTGTTCGTATATTTTTGCTAAATTAAATATACTATTTTTTGTTTCATCTCTGAAAGCGTGTTCTTCTGTTCTAGGGAATTGTCTGTAAAACTCGTTTAGAGCGTCCTGGTCGCCTTTTAATCCTTCTACCTCATTATTCCAGTGCTCGATGACTCCGACTTCTATAACGTCTCCGTGTGGCCCTACGGTGCCTTCTGGCGGTCTATTAAATACTGGTTGCCCGTATTCGTCAATAAACCCCTCGTAATTCCACTCCATGGGAATAAACAAAGAATACAGTCCAGACTTTGTTTGTCCGTTCGCATTTCTTTTTGTTACGTCAGAGCTGTTGTATAACTTCTTAAAGTTTTCTCCTCCTTTATCTAAAGCGTTTGAGGTTGATCCCATCATACACTTACCTATAATTCTACTACCTAGTCTTAAACAAGTTTTTGTTACTCGCCAGTTATTAAGTATATTGTTTGGTCTTTCCCATTTACCGCTTTCGTCGTGTACTAATAATTTTAGTTTTTCACCATCGTATGCGTTGTCACCTGTGTTTTTCCAGTCGATTGTAGTGTCAAGCCCGACAATGTCTTCCGTTGCGGTGTTAGAGTCAAGTTTCTTTCTTGTAAACTTTGATGCAGGGACTCTGTAGGCGAGTTCTGTCTTGGGGCGGTCCATCCCATCCTGGATTGGTTTAAAGAAGAATGGATAGTTAATCGATATTGGTACAACTTTGTCTGTAAACATTTTCTTTGCATCACCCCCAGACTTGGACAGTATTCCAAATCGAGCATCTGAAGATATTGTTGCTTGGTTAACAGTCTCGCCGGAAGCCATAAAAGAAAATCCAGATCGTCTGTTTTTGAGGTAGGACATTCCATAACATCTTTTGTCTGCTTTGCAAGCTTCCCAGAATATGTAGAATAATCTGTTTGATTCTCTAAAGTCAGGTTGCCCAACGTCAATCTTGGACCACTGCAGGTACATAAAGTGAGTACCAGTAATGTAAGTAGCCACACCTCTATTATTGAACCAATGACCTTCCTCTCTTTTTCTAAATTGCTCATCTATATATTTTTCCCAAGTTTCTTTAAATTCATCTGGATAATCTCGCCAATCAAATATACTATTAATACTTTTTAACTCTTTAGGATATTCCTCCGGTGTCCATTTGTTGGTTTCTTTACTTACCTTAGCAGGAACTGCTGGCAAAGCAATTTTTAAACCTTGTATATTGTATATTTCCCCTATCTTACCTGTTCTGCTTATAACAACAACGTCGTGTTCCTTGTTATAACCGTACTCCCATTTTCTGCTTCTATTTAATCTAGATATAGTATTTGGCTTAATAGGTGTTATTATATTGTATAGATCCTGCGTATACATTACTTAGATCTTTTTTCAGCAAAGCCTTTGAAATCTTTTTTTTCAGCTTCCTCTTTTGGCCTACCATCTAAAGCTCTTTGCTCATCATTAATACGGTTTAGGATTTCGAAAGCATCGAATATAGCCAGCTTTTTTGTAGCCGCTGCATTCTTAAGCCTGTCTGCTGATATGTCGTCGTCCGAATCTACGATAGCTTCTTTAGCTACCTTTATTAATTCTTCAACTGCTTTCTGCCCAGCTAGGATTATATTCCTCTTCGTTTCCTTTATGTCCATAATTGATTGTAATTGAATTCGTGGGTACTCGGTATAACCTCTGCCCTTCTATAATAAACTCGTATTCTGATGTAGGTATAAACCCTACTATATTATCTACCTCTAAGCCGCAAGTACAATATTTAACCACGCCTATTAGTGGTTTTTCTTTTTCAATAGAAAACATTTTAGTTTCCTTAATGGGGGCAACAAAACAAAAGCCTTCCAAAGCTTTCCATTCACCGCCTCTTTTGTATGCGTATACTTGATCCGGCTGTGCCAAATAAGTTTCTTCTGTTAAATAGCTTTTACTATTTTTTTCTTCACCTCTTACATCTCTAAATCTTCTAAATACATTGTGATGCAATATCACTTCATCTCCTTCTCGAAGCTCTTGGTATTTTTTAGCTAGAGGTAAACTTAGTATAACCCCTATTCTATTTGAATACTCGTGGTTTTGTAACTCAGTGTTTAATAGTAATTCTTGTCCTTCAATTGTAGTCTGCCCTGTCGTTCTGCCTCCTTGCGGTGTTACAAGGTAGTTAAATACACTTTGCATTTTACCATGAAATGTTATATTCCACAGATATTGACATGTTCTTGTTGAAGTCTTTCCAAGGCATAAGAATCTCCCCCTTAGAT
>Ga0206682_10000776_pt1 | contig 33315 bp, 33 predicted proteins | sample M240m12015metaG_FD_155444 | JGI IMG/M metagenome (GOLD analysis project Ga0206682, IMG submission 155444) | Ammonia-oxidizing marine archaeal communities from Monterey Bay, California, United States - M2 40m 12015 | ecosystem: Environmental > Aquatic > Marine > Intertidal zone | place: USA...
GGCTGTAACTCCAGAAGAAATAATTTGTGGATTGAATTTGGTTGGACCAAAATCTGGACTCCAATTTGGATTGGATATTTTTTCTTTTAATCCTTCATATTCTCCCGAACGAACTGTTGCTAAATTTTCGCGTTCTTTTGAACTGGCAGCATTTTCATAATAATAGCCAGAAATTCCTAATTCTTCACCAACTCTTTTACCCAATTGATGGGCGTATTCAGCTGTTTCTTTCATAGAAATATTTGCAATAGGAACCAAAGGACAAACATCCGTAGCTCCAAACCTAGGATGTTCACCAGTCTGTTTACTCATGTCTATTAGTTCTGCTGCTTTCTGTATCAATCTAAATGCAGCTTCTACTACTTGCGTAGGTTCTCCAACAAAAGTAATCACAGTTCTATTCGTGGCTTTCCCTGGATCTATATCTAAGAGTTTAACTCCTTCTACTGTTTTTACACTATCCGCAATAGTCTTTATTTTTTTAAGATCACATCCCTCACTAATATTGGGAACACATTCGATGAGTTGTTTTTTCATATGAGTATTTTTTTAAATTAAAAATAAACCAATTACTTTTTTGCTCAGTGTAAAATTAAGTCCATTTATCTAAAAAGGTTAAAATTTAAGACAAAGCATTGTTACATATACTACATTTACTTTGCTGTGATATTTTAAAAAATGGAAAAAGAAAAGTGGCTTTTTAATATATCCCCTAAAAATAATACTTTCAATCTAAACTTAAAAGAAGTTTGGCAATATCGTGATTTATTATTCCTTTTTGTAAAGAGAGATGTCATCACTTTATACAAACAAACGATCTTAGGTCCATTGTGGTATTTGATTCAGCCTTTATTCACTTCTGTAATTTTTACGTTGGTTTTCAATAATGTTGCTGGGATTAAAACTGGAAGCATACCGCCCTTTTTATTCAATTTAGCAGGAATTACTACCTGGAACTATTTTAAAGAATGTTTAGTAGCAACCTCCGATACTTTTAAGAAAAATGAACAAATTTTTGGAAAAGTGTATTTTCCGAGAATTATCATGCCGATGTCTATCATCATCTCCAACTTATTAAAATTCGCAATACAATTATTTATTTTAATTTGTTTTTACCTGTACTATGTGTTTTTCACTAACTCAGGCATTAGACCTAGTGAATTTTTATTTTTATTTCCTGTGTTGATTGTGTTCATGGGTATGTTGGGTTTGGGACTGGGGATGCTCATTTCCTCTATGGTCACAAAATACAGAGATTTAACTTTTTTAGTGAGTTTTGGAATACAGTTGCTTATGTATATTTCTTTGGTCGTGATTCCATTGTCCCTATTTCAAAAAAAAGGAGTGGAGTGGTTGGTCATGTATAATCCGATGGGATATATCATAGAAATGGCTCGTTTTCTCTTATTAAATGAAGGAAATATTTCAAAATTTGGAATTGCATACACAGTCATTTTTTCGGTGTTGTGTTTATTATTTGGGACTGTGATTTTTAACAAGACTGAAAAAACATTTATAGATACAATATGATGAAGCAACAAGATGTCATATTAAAAGTAGAAAACGTATCTAAACAATATCGTTTAGGGGTTGTTGGTACTGGAACGATAAGTCACGACTTGAATAGATTTCTAGCTAAAGTTACCGGAAAAGAAGATCCGTATTTAAAAATTGGTGAATCAAATGATCGTTCGACAAAAGGAACTTCAGAATACGTTTGGGCTTTAAAAGGCATCAATTTTGAAGTAAAACGTGGAGAAATACTAGGGATCATCGGTAAGAATGGTGCAGGGAAATCTACACTTCTAAAAATTTTATCAAAAGTTACAGGTCCAACCACCGGATTTATCAAATACAACGGACGTATTGCTTCTTTATTAGAAGTTGGTACAGGTTTTCATCCTGAAATGACTGGAAAAGAGAACATTTTTTTAAACGGTGCTATTTTGGGAATGACCAAAAAGGAAATTTCACGCAAGTTAGATGAAATCATAAATTTTTCTGGTTGTGAACGCTATATAGATACTCCTGTAAAACGATACTCAAGCGGAATGAAAGTACGTTTGGCTTTTGCTGTAGCGGCTTTTTTAGAGCCAGATATATTGGTTGTAGATGAAGTATTAGCGGTAGGGGATGCAGAATTTCAGAAAAAAGCGATTGGGAAAATGCGGGATATTTCCTCACAAGCAGGAAGAACAGTATTGTTTGTGAGTCATGATATGGGAGCGATTCAGAATTTGTGTACAAAATGTATACTATTAGAAAGGGGGAAAGTAGTTCTAGAAGATAATACCAACAAGGTTATTTCTTTTTATTTGAAAAATAAGATCACAAAAAATAATAACTATGAATTTTTTAAAGGAAATTTATTTTTAAAATCTTTTAAAATTTTTAATAAAAATAAAAACATAGTTGATTTAGTACTATTTGATTCTCCTCTAGTTTTTAAGGTTGTAATAGGGAGTAAAAAAGAAATTCTCAATGACTTTATTTTTGAAATAAAAATTAAGTCAGATAAAGAAAATATATTATCGACATTTTCAACTTATTTAAATAAGTACAAGTTTCATTCAAATGGTGGTTTTAGTCGAGAGTTAACATGTGAAATAGATTCGGTTAGTCTTATTCCTGGAAAATATTATATTGATCTAATAATTGTAAAATATATGGAAGACGGGAAACTATCTAGTCTTTCAGATGTAGCTAACTTTAATGTTATAGAATCAAATAATTTTATATTCTCAAATAAAATAAAACCTATGTATCACGGTAATTTTATTATGAAATACAATTGGAAATAAACTATAATTTAAATTTTTTATGAAAAATAAAATTCAAATATATGCGCCACTTTCAAAAAATGGAGGAAGGGAAATAGAAACTGGTTTTATTGCATCTGTTTTAGAAAAAAAATATGAAGTAGTAATAACAAGTCTTGGAAACTATTATGAAGATTCAGACTTAAAATATATAGAAAAAACAATAGTTTTTAACAGTTTAAATAAAAAAATTTATGAAAAAAATTTATTGGTAAAAATAACAGCAGATTTAATTTCTTTTTTTAAAAAAAACTATATGCCTAATCATTTTAGAATTTCAAATGGGCTTGTAAAAAGAGTCTATGGTATTGAGAAAAAGAAGTTCAAGATTTTAAAAGATGAAAATAAAGTATCTAATTTAATTTTTATATGCGCTCAGTTATCCACTAGTTACGTAAAAAAAATAATACAGATGTCAAAAGAAAATAATATCCCCGTTATATTCAGAACAACAGGAACTATTAAACAAAAGAAGAATCTAGATTGGTGTTTAGATGTAAAAAAGTTTATACACCATTCAGAAGCGAATGCTAAAATTTTAGAAAATAGAATTAGTACTAATTATGAAATCATTGATCAATGCTCGCTTTCAGAGAGAAAATTATTATCAAACACAAAAATATCAAAAAAAATAAATAATTTTTTAGTTGTAAGTCGACTTACTGAAGAAAAACAAATCGATAGAATTATTAAGGCATTTAATCAAGTTTCTGATGAGAAAGATCTTTTGATAATTTATGGAGAAGGACCTCTAGATGATTATCTAAGAGATCTTGCAAAGATGAATAACAGAATCATCTTTAAAGGGTTTATTAATAATTCAAAAATAGATACTGTTTTTAAAGAAGCAGATTGTTTTATTATCTCCTCTAAAGAAGAAGCAGGGCCAATTACTGCGATAGAAGCAATGGCAGCAGGTAAAGTTATCATAAGTACAAAAGTAGGAGCAATGCAAGAAAGGTTTAATAATTTATGTTTTTGGTATGACGGAAGTGTTTCAGATCTGAAAGTAAAAATGAAAATGGTAAAAAAAATGGATCATCAAGCGATTACTGAAAGGTACTACCAAATGAGGAATCTATATCTAAATAACCATAGTGTAAAAAAGATTACGAATCAATATTTAAAGTCTGTTTCAAATCTAATATAATACCTACTACTTAATGAAAAAAATAACATATTTAATTACTGGAGGAGCGGGTAATATAGGAAGTGCACTAGTATCTAGACTTGCCCAAGAAAAATGTAATAATATTATAGTTGTTGATAATTTATCAACAGGCAAGATTGAGAAGTTTCCAGAAAAAGAAAATATTACATTTATAAAAGCGAATACGAATAATTATAATGATATCGTTCCAATTTTCGGAAGATATAATTTTGATTTTGTTTTTCATTATGCAGCTGTGGTTGGAGTAAAAAGAACTCTTAAAAATCCAATGATGGTTTTGGAAGATATTGAAGGAATAAAAAACATATTGTTATTATCCAAGAATACGGGTGTTAAAAGAGTTTTCTATTCTAGTTCTTCTGAAGTGTATGGAGAACCTTTTGAAATTCCTCAAAATGAAAAAACAACCCCTTTGAACTCCAGATTACCCTACGCAATTGTTAAAAATATTGGCGAAGCTTTTTTTAAATCATACCAAGAAGAATATGGCTTAGATTACACTGTTTTCAGATTTTTTAATACTTATGGAGTAAATCAAAGTGATGATTTTGTTGTGCCAATATTTATCAAATTAGCTTTAAAAAACGACTCTATTCATATTTATGGAGATGGTTTACAAACCCGGTCATTTTGTTATGTTGACGATAATGTTGATGCTTGTATTAATGCAATAAACGCTCCATCATGTCTAAATGATGTGATTAATATTGGAAGTGATAAAGAACAAACCATTCTTTCATTAGCTCAAGAAATAATTAAAATTACGAATTCTAAAAGTAAAATTAAATTTCTTCCCCCTTTAGACGAAGGGGATATGATGAGACGATGTCCCGATACATCCAAGATGAAGAAAATTTTAAATAGAGATTTAATCTCTTTAGAAGAAGGTATTAAAAAATTAGTTAATCATTATAAAAATAATAAATCTATTTAATGCGTATTGGAATTAATCCTGAAAAGGAAAATAAAGAAATTAAAGATAAGATCTATCACCGAGTAGTAGTAACCGTTTATATTCCAGATTTTGAGGGGTATTTTGCAGGAGCTTTTAAAGTTTTTAAACTGTGTTTAGAATCACTTTTATTAACCGTTCATTCTCAAACTAGAATTACTTTTTACAATAATAATTGTCATAAAGATGTTAAAATTTACATAGATAAAAAATATTATGAATCGGAATACATTGACCAAGTTTTTCATTCCAAAAAAAATGTAGGTAAAATCAATGCAATATTGGCCTCCGTAAAAGGGAACCTAGAAAAATTAATTACTGTAACAGATGCAGATGTTTTGTTTAAAAATGGATGGCAAACTGGAGTAGAAAAATTATTTGTAAATTTTCCTGAAGCAGGGATGATAAGTCCTGTGCCTTCAAGTAAATCAATATTAGGTTTTACTGCTAATAATTGGTTTTATAGTTTATTTAAAGGGAGCTTGTCTTTTCAAAAGGTACTGGACCCTGAAGCCATGCATAGGTTTGATATTAGCTTAGGAAATAAACAGCTACTATATAAATCAATTCATTTAAAAAAATACTTGGTACTCACAAACAAGAAAAATAATTCACAAGCTGTAATGGGCTGTGGTCACTTTGTAGCTACAATTAAAAGAACTGTTTTTGATAAAGGTTCAAGTGAGCCGGCATTTGTTAAAATATCAAATGGTATCGAGAGTAAATTTATTGATATTCCCAATCAAAATTTGGGTTTTTTAAGATTGGCAACAAAAGAGAATTTTGCTTTTCATATGGGTAATTCTTCTGAACCTTGGATGTTTGAAGAATTTAAAATTTTAAAAAAAGAAATATCGAATGGAATTGATAGTAGTAAAGTAGAGACTAAAAATTTTAATAAAAAAGCAATTTTTATAGGTAAGATATATCGAAGGATGTTAATGATAAAAGTATTTAGGAATTTACTATTCAGGAGGTTTGGAATAAAAGATTATCCAATTTAAAAAATTATGAATAACCCGAATACAAAAAAGGTATTATTATCAAACATAGTTATACCAAGAAAACAAATTGGTAGTTGGAATATAATGACAACTAATCTAATAGAATTTAAAAAGAATCAAGACTACTATAATGTATTATAATATTCGATTATTAATTTTTAAAATTCGGGCAAAAGTCTATAAATATTTAAACTAATTATGCGGAAATTTATATTTAAAATACTAAGATATTATAAATTAAAAAATTTTAGATCTAAAAGACTTAATGAAGGTACTTTTATTTCAAAACACTCAAATGGGTATTTTAATGTTTTGTTTGAAGGTAAAAATGGTATTCCTGATCATTGTAATTTTTCAGGTAAAATAGAGATAGGTTATGCTACAACTTTGGGAGCAAACAATAATATTCATGGTGATGTTAAAATTGGTAGATATTGCCAAATAGGCGCAAATGTTGGAATTATCTCAACTAATCATCCAACAACTTTTTTGTCAACCTATATTAATAAAAATTTATTTAATGGTGAATTAAAACTATTAAAACAATTAAAAAAAATTAGAATTGGAAATGATATTTGGATTGGTCATAATGTTGTTATAGTTGGTAATGTTACAATTGGTAATGGTGCTGTTTTAGCAGCTGGTTCTGTAGTAACAAAAGATGTATTGCCCTATTCTATAGTAGCAGGAGTACCCGCTAGAATTTTAAAAAAAAGATTTTCTGACTCAATTATTGAAGAAGTTGAAAAACTTCAATGGTGGTTTTTTTCTGATAAAAAATTACAGAGAAACAAACATTTATTCTTTAAAAATCTTAATAATATAAAAAGTATATATGATACAGATTATTGCAGAAATAGGACAAGCACATGAGGGAAGTTTAGGCATGGCACATGCATATATTGATGCCGTCTCTAAAACAGGTTGTTCTGCTATTAAATTCCAAACGCATATTGCAGAAGCTGAAAGTAGTATTCACGAACCCTTTCGTGTGAAATTTTCAAAGCAAGATGCAACTCGTTTTGAGTATTGGAAACGTATGGAGTTTACCCTAGAGCAGTGGAAAGGTTTGAAAGCACATTGTGATAAGGTAGGTATAGAGTTTTTAAGTTCTCCTTTTAGCAATACTGCTGTAGATTTATTAGAAAAAGTAGGGGTAAAACGTTATAAAGTAGGTTCTGGTGAAGTGAATAATTTTGTATTGTTGGAAAAAATTGCACGCACAGGAAAACCTGTGATTATATCTTCAGGAATGAGCTCTTTTGAGGAATTGGATAAAACGGTTGCATTTTTAAAGTCTAGAAAAGTAGAATTTTCCATTTTACAGTGTACTACTTCATACCCTACAATTCCAGATCAATTTGGACTTAATATGATTAATGAATTTAAAGAAAGATATGGAGTAAAGGTGGGTTTCTCTGATCATTCAGCATCTATAGAAGCTTGTATTGCAGCTACTACATTAGGAGCAGAAATCTTAGAATTTCATGTAGTATTTAATAAGGAAATGTTTGGTCCAGACGTAAAGTCATCTCTGACTATGAGTCAAACAAAGGCATTGGTAAAAGCTGCTCATAATATTAAACGGGCGTTAGAAAACCCAACAGATAAAAAAGATAATAAAGAATTCAAAGATCTAAAAAATATTTTTGAAAAGTCACTTGCAGTAAATAAGCTTTTAAAAAGAGGACATACTATTTGTTTTGAGGATTTAGAGACAAAAAAACCGAAGGGATCGGGAATTCTAGCAAGTGATTACAACAACATCATCGGCAAACAATTGAACAAAGGACTCCAGCAGTGGGATTTTTTAAATTACGATGATTTATCAAATTGATATGAAAAAAAGAAAAATATGCGTAGTGGTAACAGCAAGACCTTCTTATAGTAGGGTTAAAAGTGCTTTAACTGCTATAAAACAACATCCCAAACTAGAATTACAACTAGTCATAGCAGGTTCTGCTTTGTTAGGTAGGTATGGAAATGCAGTTGATTTTATAGAAAAGGATGGTTTTGAGATAGCAGAAAAAGTATTTATGGTCCTAGAAGGTGAAAACGTTACTTCTATGGCAAAAACAACAGGTTTAGGAATAATGGAATTAGCAAATGTGATTTTTAAATTGCAACCCGATGCAGTAGTCACTATTGCAGACCGATTTGAAACCATTGCTACAAGTATTGCTGCTGCTTATCAAAATATTCCTTTGGTTCATTTACAAGGTGGAGAAGTAACGGGAAATATCGATGAAAAAGTACGCCATGCGAATACCAAATTGGCAGACATTCATTTGGTTGCTTCTGAAGATGCTAAAAAGCGGGTGTTGAAAATGGGGGAGGACCCAACTAAAGTATTTAATACAGGCTGTCCTTCTATCGACCTTGCTAAAGAAATCAAAGAAACCTCTTCATTAGATTTTGATCCTATTAAAAAGTACGGAGGAGTTGGTAATGATATCGATTGGAAAGATGGATACCTAGTGGTGATGCAACATCCAGTTACTTCAGAGTATGCATCTTCACGTAAAGATGTGGAGGAAACCCTCAAAGCAATTCATGAATTAAACATTCCTACTTTTTGGTTTTGGCCTAATATAGATGCTGGATCAGACGGAACTTCTAATGGAATAAGAAGCTTTCGAGAGTTGAAAAAACCCAGTAATATCCATTTTTTTAAAAATATGGAGCCCAATGATTTTTTGTGTTTATTAAAAAATAGTCAATGTTTGATAGGGAATTCAAGTGTGGGAATTCGAGAATGTGCCTACCTAGCTGTAACTGTTGTAAATATTGGAACTCGCCAGCACGGAAGAAATAGAGGGGGTAATGTGGTTGATGTTGGTTATGAAAAAAAAGTAATTATCAATGCAATCAAAGAGCAAATACGGAATAAAAATATTATGAGTGAACACATTTATGGAGAAGGAGATTCAGGAGTGAAAATAGCAAATATATTGGCTGAAACGGAATTAACTTTCCACAAAAAAATTATGTACTAGATGAAAATATTGGGAATCATACCTGCAAGAGGAGGCTCAAAAGGAGTACCTGGGAAGAATATCAAAATGTTGGCTGGGAAACCATTGTTGCAATATACTACAGATATTGCTCTACAGTGTGATTTGTTAGAAAAGGTTATTGTTAGTTCAGATGATGATACCATTATTCAAGTTGCATTGGGTTTGGGGGTTTCTACCCCATTTAAGCGGCCTAGTGATCTTGCTGAGGATACTAGTTCTACGTTATCTGTTATACAACACACACTTAAATTTTTTAAGGACATGAGTATCGAATTTGATGCCGTTTGTTTGTTACAAGTAACGAGTCCGATGAGATCCTTAGAGTTTTTAAACGCTGCTTTAAAGAAGTTTAATGAAAGTAATACAGATTCTCTAGTTTCTGTGAGAGAAGTTCCGCATGAGTATAACCCCCATTGGACGTTTACATGTAACGAAAATGAACACCTAAAGGTAGCTACGGGAGAAAAAGAAATCGTTGGAAGAAGACAGGATTTACCGAAAGCTTTTCATCGAGATGGAAGTATTTATATAACAAAAACAGCAGTTATTTTAGATAACAATTCTTTGTATGGTAAAACAACTACCTATATAGAAAATAAAGAATCATCTTTTGTCAATATCGATAATTTGGAAGATTGGCAAAAGGCTGAAAAATTATTTAAATCAATATAACTATGTGTGGTATAGCAGGATTGTTAGGGGAAAACATCAATACTACAGTGATGGATAAAATACTGGAGATACAAGAGCATAGAGGTCCGGATAACTCTTCTAAATGGAATAATGATGCTATTTGTTTAGGTCACAATAGATTGTCTATTATCGATTTGACAGAGAATGCCAATCAACCTTTTTTTTCCAATGACAAGCGTTATGTAATTGTATTTAATGGAGAAATATACAATTATATTGAATTAAAGTCAGAGTTAAAGAAGCTTTATGATTTTAAAACTTCTTCTGATACGGAGGTATTGATTGCCGCATATTCATTTTGGGGAAAAGATTGCTTACATAAATTAAATGGTATGTTTTCATTTGCCATTTGGGATACTTATGATAAATCACTTTTTTTAGCTAGAGATCGTTTTGGGTAAAACCATTGTATTACAGTCATAGTAGTGGAGTTTTCAGGTTTGGCAGTGGTTAAGTTTAAAAATGTTAGAAAAATAGTTATGAAAAAAATATGTATTGTTTTACCTGATGGAGTTGGAATAAAAAATTATATATATTCTTCATTTTTCCAAAAATTAAAAAAGAAAGAATATCATATTATTTTGATTCATTCAATTTCTAAAAACGCAATAAAAGAAATAATAAAATTAGAGGGCAATTCTATTAAATTTGAAAAAATACCTGAGTACAAAGAGACTGTAAAACAAAAATTTTTAAGAGAATTAGTGTGTTTGTTAAGACTAAAAAACAATATTAAACTAACAAAAAACGATTCATTAAATGAAAATTGGAAACCTAATAAAAAAGGCAAAAATTACTTTTTTTACAAATTGATTGAGCTTATTAGTTTGCTATTCTATTTTAACTACGGTAAAATATTGTTTTTGGAAAAAATATATGAAAATGAAATTAAGAAATCAACAGACAAAATCATATTATTCCTTAAAAGAATTAATCCCGATATTATTTTCAATACGCATCAAAGATCATTAATAGCTGTTCCTATAGTTGCTGCTGCAAAACAGTTGGGGATAAAAAATGTTGGAGCCATATATTCATGGGATAATATTCCAAAAGCTAGGTTATCTGTAAGGACCAATGAATATGTTGTTTGGTCTAAGCATATGAAAAATGAGATGAAAATATTTTATCCAGAGATAAAACAAGATAATATTATTATAACCGGAACTCCTCAATTTGAATTCTATTCTGATAAAGAATTACTTATTTCCAAAGAACTTTTTTTTAAAAAAATAGGTTTAGATCTAAATAGAAAGGTTATTTGTTTTTCTGGTGATGACATAAGAACCTCTCCTTTTGACCCAGAATATTTGGAGGATTTAGCGAATTCTCTGATGTTATTTACTGAAAACACTAGACCACAGATATTATTAAGGAGATGTCCGGTTGATGTTTCTGAACGTTTTCAAAAAATTATTAAAAAACATAGTACAATAATTAAAGAAGCTGCTCCAATTTGGAATTTTGATAAAGAAGGTGATAATTGGCAATTAATTTATCCAAAGTATAAAGATATTGCTTTGTTGGTAAATACAGTATATCATTCAGATGTAGTTATTAACGTTGGTTCTACAATGGCCCATGATTTTGCAATATTTAACAAACCAGCCATTTATTTAAACTATACTCCTGTTAAGTCAAATAAGTGGAATATTGAAACTATTTATAAATTCCAGCATTTTAGATCTATGGAAAATTTAACTCCTGTTTTTTGGTTAAATGAAAAAAAAGATATTGTTGAGGTAATAAAAAAAGCTTTGGATTCTGACTTGAGTTCAGTTGAAATTAAAGACGGACAAAGATGGCTCAATATCATTTCTGAGTTTAGAGAAAGTGCATCTCAAAATATTGTAAACTATTTAAACATTTGAATTTATGCACATAGTTTATCTTACACATGAATATCCTAAAAAAGATCTAAACGCAGGTGGTATAGGTTCTTTTGTACAGTTTTTAGCAAGAAATCTTGTTAAACAAAACATAAGAGTTTCAGTTATTGGTATAAATAATGAATCAAATGATATAGTCGATTTTGATGGAGATATATCCATCTATAGGTTGGCAAAATCAAACTGGAAGTTTCGCAAATTTTATGATCATACAAATAGAATACTCTCTAAAATTAATGATCTAGATAAAGAAGAATCGGTAAATATAGTAGAAGGAAGTGAATTGAATTTTTCGTTTTTCCCTAAAAAAACATCTTATAAAAAAATTATTCGCTTGCATGGAGGACATCATTTTTTCTCCAATGAATTAGATAAAAAACCTGCTATTTGGAGAAGTTTTCAAGAAAAGAAATCTTTTAAAAAAGCAGATAGTTATATAGCTGTTAGTGATTATGTAGGAAGACAAACCCAAAAGTACTTAAATTTTTATTTTGATTATACGACCATATATAACAGTGTTGATACAGATAAATTCAGCATGTCTAATTTAGCTTCTGTAGAAGAAAATACATTATTGTTTGTTGGGACCGTTTGTGAAAAGAAAGGCGTTAGACAATTAGTACAAGCAATGCCATTAATAAAAAAGGAAATTCCTTCTATTAAATTAAAAATAGTTGGAAGGGATTTGATTGATAAAAACGGAAAATCTTACATCGCTTATTTAAAATCTTATATCGACAGTGACTTAGAAGAAAATGTCCAGATAATTGGCTCTGTCCCACATTCTGAAATTGCTAAATATATTGAACGTGCACATTTATGTGTATACCCTTCTCATATGGAAGCCATGCCAATAGCTTGGCTGGAGGCACTTTCCATGGGGAAAACACTGATAGCTAGTGATATTGGACCAGGTCACGAGACTGTAATTAATGGGGTTACAGGTTTGTTAGTAAACCCGTTTGATGTTAAAGGCTTGGCTTCAACTATTGTGGAAGTATTAAATAACAAAAATTTTGATATTTATGGCAAATCTGCTAGAGAAGATATTGTTTCTAGATTTAATGTAGATAGAATTATTGCTAAAAATATTCAATATTATAATATGATATTATCATGATTTTTGGAATTATTACACATACCGTCCATAAAATTAAAGAGGGACAAATTTATGCTTACGAACCCTATGTAAGAGAAATGAATTTGTGGGGAAAATTTGTTGATGAAATTATTATTGTAGCTCCTGTCTCTGCTGATGAAATTATAAGTATAGATGCTTTTTACAATCACTCAAATATAAAAGTAATTACGATTCCTAATTTTGATACTACGTCTATTAAAAATACATTCCGATCAATTTTAGTAATTCCTAAAATTTGTAGAAGTATTTACAAAGTGATGAAGCAAGTAAATCACATACATTTGCGTTGTCCAGGAAATGTGGGGATACTTGGCTGTATTGTACAAGTATTTTTTCCTTTAAAAAGTAAAACTGCTAAATATGCTGGAAACTGGGATCCGAAAAGTAAACAACCTATTACATACAGACTGCAAAAGTGGATTTTAAGAAATACGTTTCTGTCTAAAAATATCAAAGTATTGGTTTATGGCAATTGGCCAAAAAAATCTAAAAACATACTTCCTTTTTTTACTGCTAGCTATCAACAACACGAGATTAAAGAAATAGCAAAAAAAAATTTTAACTCAAAAATTAAACTCTTATTTGTTGGTGCTTTCTCAATAGGAAAGCAACCGATGCTTTCGGTAAAAGCAACCCATAAACTAATTAATAAAGGTCATAATATATCGTTAGACATGTATGGTAACGGCTCAGATTTCATTAAGGTTAAAAAATATATTAATGATAATGAACTATATAATGACATTAAATTATATGGCAATCAATCAAAAGAAATTGTAAAGCAAGCATTTCAAAAGAGCCATTTTTTAGTATTTATTTCTAAATCAGAGGGATGGCCAAAAGTTGTTGCAGAATCTATGTTCTGGTCTTGTTTACCAGTTTCAACAAAAGTTTCTTGTATTCCGTATATGCTCGATTATGGAAATAGAGGGGCTTTAATTAATGACAATTTAGATGAGGTAATAGAAAAAATTGAAAGCTACATAGCTCATAAAAAAAGGTATGCGGAGCACGTTGAAAACGCAAAAAAATGGTCCCAACAATTTACATTAGATGCTTTTGAAGAAGCGATAAAAGAACTGATATGAATAAAAAGATTAGGGTACTTCAATTATTAGATTCATTACACGCTGGTGGTGCTGAGGTATTGGCTGTAAATATTGCAAATGCTTTATCTAATGAAGGTGTAGAATCTCATTTATGTGTTACTAGAAATGAAGGTCCTTTAAAGGAATATATAGAACCAGCAGTTCAGTATTTATTTTTAAAAAGAAAAAAAACAGTTGATATTAAAGTTATTAAAAAGTTAAAAAATTATATTAAAAAAAATAATATTTCAATCATTCATGCACATTCAACTTCTTATTTTTTAGCTATTTGTGTGAAATTAATGGATCGTAAACTAAAAGTAATATGGCACAATCACACTGGAAATTATGTTTATTTAAGAGGTCTAAAATTGTTTTTTTTAAAGGCTTGTGCTACCCATATGAATTATATAATAAGTGTTAATGAAGATTTAGACTTTTGGTCTAAAACTGTTTTGAAAAATACAAAGGGGAGTGCTGTAAGAAATTTCCCTGTTTTTACAAATTTGCAAAAAGACACAAAATTATTTGGTAAAAAAGGAAAAAAGATTCTCTGTATAGCTGGCTATAGAAAAGAAAAAGATCATATCAATTTATTAAAAGCATTTTTAGTTGTTTTAAAAAAAGATGCAAGATGTACTTTACATTTAATTGGTAAAAATTATCATGATGCATATGGGAAATCAATTCAAAAATTTATAATAAATGAAAAGTTAGAGGATCGTGTTTTTCAATATGATTTATGTTGTGATATTAAAAACATTCTAGATCAAGCAGATATAGGAGTTTTATCCTCAGATTCTGAAGGACTTCCAATCTCTTTATTAGAATACGGTTTGGCAAAACTTCCTGTTGTAGTAACTAATGTAGGAGACTGTGCTGCTGTTGTTACAAATAAACAAGTCGTTGTTCCCCCAAAGAGAAGTGATAAATTGGCAGATGCTATTGTATCATTAATTAATGATACTGTATTAAGAGAAAAAGTAGCCTCAGAACTACATGCTGAAGTTCTTAATAATTACTCAAGAGAACGTAGTGTAAAAAAAATAATAGAAATTTATAGAGAAGTACTTTGATAGAAAAAATAGTACATAACAAACTTTGGTTTATTTGTATACACCTGGTGATTGGTTTTATAGCCACCATTTTGCCTATTGGTAAAATATATACGTTACTCATTATAGTTACAGGTATCATTATTATTTTAATTACTAGAAATAAAAATGAAGAGGCTATGTATTTATTAAGTTATTTAGTAGGTGCAGAAATTTTTATAAGAGCCATCAATGGAGCGATTTTGTATGAGACAGGAAAGTATGGATTAATTTTATTTTCTCTTCTAGGAATATTTTTAGGACCGATCAAAGGAAAGATATCTACATCACTATTAATATACATTCTACTTTTATCTATTGGAATCATGTTTACTCAAGTACCACCCGGAGAATCTATCAGAAAAGCAATTGCTTTTAATTTAAGTGGCCCCATATCTTTGGCAATTTTTGCATTGTATTGTAACTTCAGACATATAACAATAAAAGAATTAAATCAATTGCTTTTTTTCTTGCTATTACCTATTTTTTCTATGATTAGCCTTGTATATTTTAAAACTCCTAGTTTGGAAGATTTAGTTTTTACTACTTCTTCTAATTTTAATACCTCTGGTGGTTTTGGGCCTAACCAAGTATCAACTATGATAGGTGTTGGGACATTTATCATCGCAATATTTATAATTTTAAGAGTTCAATTATCTAAGTATCTATTTTTAGATATCATTTTTTTAGCATACTTTACTTATAGAGGTTTGTTAACTTTTTCTAGAGGAGGTATGTTAACTGCAGGTGTAGCTTTTACAGCTTTTATAGGATGCATCGTATTACATAAAAGGTTAACTTTTAAGAAACTTTTTCTTTATACTTCTGTCTCTTTTGCTTTATTTATAGGGGTTTGGTTATATACCACAAATATTACAGGTGGTTTGATTTTGAATAGATATGCAGGTAAGAATGCTAAAGGAGTTCAAAAAAAAGATGCAAGTGCTGGTAGAGGTGCAATTTTTGAAGGACAATTAGAAAGTTTTTATGAATCTCCATTTTTCGGTATTGGAGTTGGAAATGGAAAGTATAAGAGGATAGAATCTAATCTTAAGGTCACTGCAGCTGCTCATAATGAAATTAGTCGATTACTTGAAGAACAGGGACTTTTAGGTTTTATAGCACTATTGATACTTTTAATTAAACCGTTAGTAAATATTTATTTTGGTACGATGTATCAAAGGAGTTTTTTAATTTCATTTTATCTTTTCTGGTTTTTAACAATCAACCATTCTGCGATGAGACTTGCGTTTCCTGCTTTTGTTTACGGTTTGAGTTTAATTAAAATTAAGACTGAGCATGAATAAAACAATTTTATATATCGGTAATGATTTATCAAAAAGGACAACCTATACAACTACGATGGATACCTTAAGCTATTTATTAAGTAGTAGAGGTTATAATATATATAAGAGTTCATCAAAAGTGAATAATGGATTTCGGCTACTAGATATGTGTATAACGATTATTCTTCTTCGCAAGAAGTTAGATTATGTATTCATAGATACTTACAGTACCTCCAATTTTTACTATGCGTTGTTTACTTCTCAACTTTGTAGGTTTTTTAAACTAAAATATTTACCGATACTACACGGAGGTAATCTACCTTATCGTTTGAAAAAATATCCAAAACTCTCATCCTTAGTTTTTAAAAATTCATATGTAAACATAGCACCTTCGGGATATTTAAAGTATGAATTCGAACAAAAAGGATTTAAAACTATTTTAATTCCAAATATAATTCCAATTGCTGACTATACTTATAAAGAAAGAAAAAAAATAACTCCTAAATTACTGTATGTAAGAGCCTTTGCTAAAATATATAACCCTACAATGGCTATAGAAGTTATGAAAAAACTTATAAGAGTATACCCAATGGCAACTTTGTGTATGATTGGCCCAGATAAAGATGGAACCTTAGCAGATGTTCAAGATCTTATCAGTACATACGGTCTTGATAAAAGTGTTGAAATTACAGGAGTATTAGCTCAAAAAGAATGGCATAAGAAATCAAAAGCGTTTGATATATTCATAAATACTACGAATATTGATAATACTCCAGTGAGCGTCATTGAAGCAATGGCATTGGGATTGCCAGTGGTTTCTACGAATGTTGGGGGGTTGCCGTATTTGATCCAACATAACAAAGATGGTGTATTGGTAGAAAAAAACAATCCATCGGCAATGACGAAAGAAATTTGTAAAATATTAGAAGAGAATAAATATTCACTTGCAATAAATGCTAGAAAAAAAGTTGAAAATTTTGATTGGAATATTGTTCAAAGTAAATGGATGAAAATTTTACAATAATGATACACAAATTATTATATACGTTGGGGTCATCGATAAGGAATCCGTCTTTAAGAAAACACCTAGCTTTTTTAGAAAAGACACATTATTGGTCTAAAAAAGAGTTAGAGGATTATCAATTTTTAAAACTCAAAGAACTACTGAACTATTCATATGACAATTCAATTTTTTACAGAAAACATTTTACAAGTAATAATTTTAATCCCAATGATTTAAAAAAATTATCAGATATAAAAAAAATTCCAATGCTTCAAAAATCTGATCTACTTAAAAATAATTCAACCATTCATACGAATTGGTTAGGTAAAAAATTTAAAGCTATTACCTCTGGTAGCTCTGGGAATTCGTTAAGTTTTCAGAGAGACGAATCAGCAGATTCATTTAATAGAGCAGTTACTCAATACGGTTATTCATGGTATAACGTGCACCCTTGGCATCGAAATGGATATTTTTGGGGGTTCAATTATACTTTTGAAAAAAAAATAAGAACTAATTTTTTAGATTTTCTTCAAAATCGATTTCGAGTTTTTAGTTATCAAAAATCAGAATTAAAATTTTTTATTAAAAAGTTATCTAAAGCAGTTTATATTCATGGTTATTCCTCGATGATATACCAAGTTGCAAAGCTTATTAATCAAGGAGATCTAACCAAACCAAAAGGTATTATTTTTATAAAAGGGACTTCGGAGAAAATCTATAAAAATTATCATAAAGAGGTAATTAAAGCTTTTGGATCTAAAATCAGAAGTGAATATGGAGCTACTGAATCTGGTATTATTGCTTTTGAATGTCCAGCGGGTAATATGCATATCAACATGGAAGGTGTCATTGTAGAGGAGGTTAATAATGAAATTGTTGTCACAAATCTACAAATGAAATCTTTTCCAATCATACGTTATAGGTTAGGAGACTATATAGAATTAGCTTCAAATTCAATAAAATGTAACTGCGGAAGAAATCACAGCATATTAGAGGAAGTCACAGGACGAATTGGTCAATTAGTTTATGGTAAAAATGAAATATATCCAAGTTTAATATTCTACTACATTTTTAAGAATTTAGATTTACATCACTCTATTAGTTTAAATTATCAAATCATTCAAAAAGAAAAAGGAAAACTCTTTATTCGAATTGAACAACAATTGAAACAAATCGAATTAAAGAAAATAGATTCAGAATTTGTTAAATATTTCGGTCAAGATATTCAATATGATATTCAAGAAAAATGCATTTTACATTCAGAAAAAGAAAAATTAAAAAGTTTTATTTCACACCTACACTATGAATTCTAAGTTAGTTTCAATTATTACACCTAGTTATAATTCTTCTAAATTTATTGAAGAAACCATAGTGAGTGTTCAAAATCAAACTTATACTAATTGGGAAATGTTAATTACGGATGATGGTTCGACGGACAATTCAATTCAAATTATAAGATGCTTATCTAAACAAGATTCTCGCATAAAAATATTTTCAATTAAAAATTCTGGACCAGCCGTTGCGAGAAATAATTCAATAAAAAATGCTAAAGGCAGTTTTTTAGCTTTTTTAGATAGTGATGATTTGTGGTTGCCCGAATTTTTAAGTACCTCAATCAGTCAAATTTCAACATCTGAAGGATTTGTTTTTTCATCTTACAAAAGGTGTAATGAAATTACATTAGAAGAGCAATTTACAGACTTTATAGTTCCTGAAAAGGTTACATATATGGATATTTTAAAAACAAATTCTATCAGTTGTTTAACTGCATTTATTGATATTGAAAAGCTAGGTAAGTATTTTATGCCAAACATAATGTATCGTCAGGATATGGGATTGTGGCTTCAATATCTTAAAAAGATTAATCATGCAGTTGGAATAAAAAAACCTTTGGCAATTTATAGAATAAGAGAAGAATCTTTATCTAGGAATAAAAAAAATCTACTTCTTCATCAATGGAGTTTTTATAGGAAAATTGAAAATTTAACTTTTATAGCCTCCGTTTATTTAATGATTATTTGGGCATATAATGGAATAAAGAAATACGATTTTAACCTATGAAGTTTTAATATTTAAAAAAAAAATCAATCAATATTAAAAAAAAGTAAAAGTATATCAAATAAAAAAAGTATGATAAAATTGATATTTTTTCCATGTTTTATTGGACTATTCACTTCTATTAGGTTTCTAATGGAAGAAAAAAAATAAAAAAATGATAACAAAATCCTATTATAATATTTCCGAAAGAAAAGTTTTATTAAGACTTGTTGATATTCTATTAATCATCATTGGCCTGTTTTTATCTTCCCACTATTTTGATTTCAATTATTTTTCTTTTTCAAACGATTTTATTTTTAGGTGGATACTGCTATTGATTTTTTATTATTTAATCTTTGGTCAAATTTTTATGTTATACAATTTAACGACCTCAAATAATAGGTATACCGTTTTTAGGAGTATTAATTTAACTGCTTATTTTACAACAGTATTTTATGTTTTCACCCCCTTCATTTCTCCACAGTTACCATTAAATAGACTGCAAATTGTCTATCTTTTTTTAATACTTTCTTTGCCCGGTTTTCTATGGAGATTTTTATATATCTGGTTCTTTTTTTCAACAAAATATTCTAAAAATATTTTCTTTATTGGTAAGTCAGAGAAAATAAAAAATTTACTAATAAAGGTTAATGACGATAATATCCATAATATAAAAGGGTATTTATCTGACAAAAAAGTTGATAATGTGGCTAATTTTCATGAGTTCTCTGGCACACTACTATCTTCCGTTATAAAGAATAATATTTCTGAAATAATTGTTTCTTTAAATGGCTTTCCATCAGAAATCAAAAGGAATCTTAATAGGGAGCTTATTTTGTTATTTTCTCAAGGAATTAATATTGTAAGTTATGAAGCATTTTATGAGGATATAATGTATCGGGTTCCAATTGAAAATTTGAAGAAGAGTTTTTATAAGTATCTAAATTTCAGTAAGAATTCACACAATCGGTTTTATCTTTTAAGTTTGAGATTATTGGATATTATATTGTCTGTTATTGGTCTTATTATACTCTTCTCTTTAGTGCCTTTTTTATTTTTTGTAAATCTTTTTGCCAATAAAGGGCCTCTTTTTTATTCACAACAAAGAGTTGGTAAAATGGGGAAAGTATTTAAAATTTATAAGCTACGATCTATGGTTGTAAATGCAGAATCGAATGGTGCGGTCTGGGCAAAAAAAAATGATAAAAGAATTACCAATTTTGGACGACTCTTAAGGAGTACTAGGTGTGATGAGTTGCCACAATTTTACAATGTTTTAAGAGGAGATATGAGTCTTATCGGACCAAGACCAGAAAGACCCGAATTTGTAAAAGAATTAACGGAAACAATACCTTTTTATAAAATTAGACATCTTATAAGGCCAGGTTTGACTGGATGGGCTCAAGTTAAATACCCATATGCAAATTCAGTAAAAGAACAAGAAATGAAGTTGCTGTATGATCTATATTATATCAAACAAAGAAACATTATTTTGGACTTTAAAATTATAATTAAAACAATCACAACAGTCCTATTTTATAGAGGTCAATAGTTTTGATAAAAATAAATATCTAATAAAAAGTAAGATCATTATTGGTAGTATTGGTAATGGGAAAACTTGAATACTAAAAAGCCATGTGATAGATATTACAACTAAAAAAAGGATCAGTATGATCAAGTATTTTTGAAACCATCTAGGTAGATGTGTTTTTAGCATAAAAAAAGAAATAATAATATTTATTGCGAAAGCCCACAATATATTAAAGTTAGTAGGTGTTATTGAATGACTGGAGAAAAACCAAAGAAAAATTAGAATACAACCTATTATTCCGGTTATAAAAAACAATGTAAAATCTAAAAGCTTTGTCCTTTTATTTGTTTTAAAATCCGTGTAAGTGACAAAAATTCCAAAAAGAGAAAGAATACAACTTAACAAGAAAGGGTTTAAAAGAGATGTTGTTGGTTCTTTTTCTTTAAAATTTAAAAGAGTATCCTCTCTTAGTACCAATTTTTTTAATTTATTTCCATCAAGTATGTTTGCATTTTTAAAGGAACTAAACACATAATCAGGTAAGAACATCAATTCTTCAAAAGAAGCTTTTGTATCTAATCTAGTTCCACTAATTAGGTTTAAACCAAAATGTCCCCATGAATTCCAATGAATTTCATGGTTGGTTAATTGCCTTAAGGATCCTGTATATTTTGAGGTATTCGAATTAAAAACGATTCTATTCCCTAAAACAGATTTTGTTAGATCTCTTAATATGGTTGCACAATTGTTGAAGTAGGGATCATACTGGTAATTTTTATTTTTGAACAACGCATTTTTTTCTAAACGATTAAAATAAGCTTGTTTTTCTGCCTGAGTTAAATTTAAAACTTGTTGTTTTAACCAACGTTTATCATTTTTATAACTTGCTAAAAAATAGGTAAAATTATAACGAGCCAGACTATAGACCATATTTCCTTTTGCAAAATTTAAATAAAAATTTGGTTGATTAAAATCAAAAACACCATAATTATATATAACATCAAAATTTAGAGCAGGATCCTGAACTCTTATTGCAGAATGACCAAAAGCTTCGTAAAACTCATTACCAGGTCCTGCAGTAACGATACTTACTTCGGCGTATTCTGAAAGTTTAATTTGAGCACCCAATCCAGTATAAATTGAAAAAAGTAATAAAAAAAAGAAATATTTTTTTTTCATAAAATTAACGTCTAAAAAAACTATAATCTACTCTAATTGAAAAGATATTTGAATACAGCGCATTCCCAACACTAGCAATATTGGTTAATGCATAGTCAATGTTGATCCCATTATATTTGAAGCCAACTCCAAAATTAGGTTGTACAGAGAGGGTTGAAGAGTTGTCAAATTCTTCTATGTATTGAAAGTTCCCAACTCCAGCCCTGAGGTATACCAATTCGTCATAATCTAATTGAAATCCTATTGCAGGATTTATACTCAATCCATCAGAATAAAAAAGGTCATTTGTTTCAGTAAAACGTACGTTTGTATTGACTTCAGTTAGTAGGTTGAAATCCCGTCCAATTTTCCAACTTTTTGCAACTCCTAATTGTAATTTTGGTTTTGTTATTTCCGTGGTTTCTGGCATTTCTTGGTTTTGTCCAGGTAACAAGGTAATGGCATCTTTAATTTTATCAAACTCATCGATATTGATTGCCCAACTATTAAAAGTTGTAGTAATATCTCTAGCCATCAGCCCAAATTTCCAAGAGTTACGCTCAAATTGAATTCCAAGGTCAAAACCAAACCCCCAAGAAGAAGCAAAATCACCTATAATTCTTCTAACAATTTTTGCATTTACACCGAATTTAACATCTTTCAAAAGTAATTTTCTCGCATATGCGATATTAAAAGCGTAATCGATACTAGAGAAAAGACTGATATTATTAAAATCGATATTTCCATTGCTATCGATCAATTCTGTTGTATTTAGAATATCATCAACACCAAATCGAATGATAGAAATTCCAATGGCGCTTTCCTTATTTAAAGGGAGCGCAAAACTAGCATGATTATAATTCGCAATTCCTGCAAAGTAAGAAGCATGCATCAAAGATCCTTGATAATCTTTAATACCAACTAGTCCAGCAGGATTCCAGTAGATAGAATTTACATCATTGGAACTGGCAACGACACTTTTACTCATACCCAAACCAGCAGCATCAACTCCAATAGTTAAAAACTCATTGGAATATCCTCTAAATGCTTGCGCAGATAAAAGGAGGGGAGTAACTAAAATTAAAATTAATATTTTGTATTTCAAAGGATAAAAATTATCATTAACAAATATCTAAAAACATACTAAAATAACCCTAGTTTTTTAAAGATATTGTTTAGCGTAGCTCTAACTCAATGTTTTCTCTGATAAAACGCTCCATTCTTTTCTCTAACCAATTGTTTTCCTCAACTTTAAAAGAGCTCATAAATCCCACATGACCTCCGTAATCTGTTATTTCAAAAAAGAAATTTTCTGATTTACAAGCTTCTTCAAATGGAAAACATTTTTCGGATAAAAAACTATCATCTTTTGCATTTATAAGTAAAGTAGGCTTTACTATTGTTTTTAAATAGGGTTTGGAACTTGCTTTTTTCCAATAATCCTCGGGACTTTTAAAACCAAAAACAGGAACCGTGTATAATTTTTCTAAATGTTTGAACTTTGTAGCTTTGAATAAAAGATCTTTATTTAAGTTGTACTCGGGGAATTTGTGAGCCTTTAGTAATAATTTATTTTTCATGGTTTTAAAAAATAGCTCGATGTATAGTCTGTTTTTTAATTTATCCATTTCTTTTTCTGCTGAAGCAATGTCAATTGGAACAGAAACAGCAATTCCTCCTTTTATTTTTGGGGAAATAGTTCCTGATTTTTCTCCCAAATATTTTAATGTTAAGTTTCCGCCCAAACTAAAACCAATGATAATGATATTTTCGTAGTCATAGTTTTCTAGTAGATGATTAATAACAAAGTCAACATCTTCTGTTTTTCCACTGTGATACGTTTTTAAAAGTAAATTATCTTCTCCAGAACAGCCCCTTAAATTGAAACAAACAGTGTCTAAACCTATTTTGTTTAGATGTTTAGAGGTCGAAATCATATAGGTAGATTTAGAACTCCCTTCCAAACCATGAATTAACAAGGCCAACGTTTTTGAACCAACCAAAGAAAAATCTAAATCTATGAAATCATGATCCCAGGTAGTAATTCTTTTTCGTTCATAGTTGAAACTATTTTTTAAGAAGAGCGCTCTATAGATCGTATTGAAATAAGCATTCTTAAATGGAATTGTTGGAGAAAAGTCTGAAGTAAATACAGGCATAAAGTTCTATAATAATTACAAATATCTAAAAAAAAATAAAGAATAACGAAAACCAACAAATTTTGATTTCTTATTTTAGCATATAAATTAATATTAGATGACATTAACAAAACACATTCCAATTTAATAACGCTTGGAAACCTTTTTTGTGGAACAATCGCTACAATTTACGCTGTTGAGGGAGCTTTCTTTCAAGCGGGTCTATTTGTAGTTTTTGGAATCTTTCTTGATTTTTTTGATGGTTTTATAGCTCGCATACTAAACGTTACTGGAGAATTCGGTAAACAGTTAGATTCTTTGGCAGATATGGTAACAAGCGGTCTTGTACCGGGGATTATTATGTTCAATTTATTAACGAAAAATCAAAACATACTAGATCTTTCCCTCTCATCTGTTCTTGTACCTTTTTTTGGATTAGTTTTAACTTTAGGGGCTTGTTATCGATTGGCAAAATTTAATATCGACACAAGACAATTAAATTCTTTTATAGGTCTGCCAACTCCTGCAATGAGTTTGTTTGTTATTTCGTTACCTTTAATTCAACAATCTTCTGAAATTGAATTCATACAAAATTTGATTTCCAATAATTATTTTTTGTGTGGAATAACTCTTTTACTCACGTATTTAATGAATGCTGAGTTGCCTTTATTCTCATTAAAATTTAAAGAATATTCAGTAAAGAATAACGCTGTGAAGTATTTATTTTTGCTAATATCTTTACTATTAATCTTTTGCTTAGAGTTTCTATCAATCCCTCTTATCGTTCTTCTTTATGTTTTGCTATCCATGATAATTAATTATCGAAAAACAAGGAGTTTAAAAATTTAATTTTTTTTGATAGATTGACTTAAAATGTCTTCTTCTTTTTCAATTCAAAGTCTTTTCCTAAATATACTTTTCGAACCATCTCGTCGGATGCCAATTCTTCTGGAGTTCCTTCTTTCAAAATTCCACCATTATACATTAGGTATGTTTTATCTGTAATTGCTAAAGTAGCCTGAACATCATGATCAGTGATCAAAATTCCAATATTTTTGTTTTTTAGCTGGGCAACAATACTTTGAATATCTTCTACAGCAATTGGATCGACTCCCGCAAAAGGTTCGTCTAGTAAGATGAAATTTGGATCAGAGGCTAAACAACGAGCAATCTCAGTTCTTCTTCTTTCGCCTCCTGACAATAAATCACCTCTATTTTTTCGAACATGACCTATGTTGAATTCTTCGATCAAAGATTCTAATTTAATCTTTTGTTGTTTTTTGGATAAGTCTGTAAACTGCAATACTGACATAATGTTATCCTCAACAGATAATTTCCTAAAAACAGATGCTTCTTGAGCTAAATAACCAATCCCTTTTTGAGCTCTTTTGTACATTGGATCTTGAGTGATCTCCTCATCATTCAAGTATATAGAACCTGAATTTGGTTTAACCATACCAACGATCATATAAAAAGAAGTTGTTTTTCCAGCACCATTAGGTCCTAAAAGTCCGATAATTTCACCTTGTTTTACCTCCAATGATATTCCCTTAACGACTTTTCTACTCCCGTAAATCTTTTGAATATTTTCTGCTCTTAAAATCATAGGACAAATATAGTAAATGATTAAAATTGAAATCTTAATTAATTTCTAAATTACTTTCTTCTAGGGCTTCCCAATATTCAACAGCTTTTCTTAAATGAGGAATCATAATGGTACCTCCAATTAGATTTGCTATCGACATTGTTTCCATCATTTCTTCTTTAGAAACTCCAAGTTTATAGGAAGCTTCAAGATGATATTGCACACAATCATCACACCTGAGAACTGCAGAAGCTACAAGACCTAGTAGTTCTTTAGTTTTTTTTGGTAAATGTCCTTCTTTAAAGGCATTTGTGTCTAAATTGAAAATTCTTTTAATTACTTTATTGTCTGAAGCTATAATTTTATCGTTCATTTTCTGACGATAATCATTAAACTCTTTTACTTTTGTGTGCATTTTTTTGTTGTTTTTTAATTACAATTTTCGAAACCTTAATACTCACTTCATATAGAATAACAATAGGAATGGCTACAATTATTTGACTAGCTACGTCAGGAGGTGTAATTATGGCGGCTACAATTAATACAACCACTAGGGCATGTTTTCTGTATTTTTTTAAAAAAGCTGGTGTAATCAAACCTATTTTAGTTAAAAAGAAAACTAAAACGGGTAATTCAAACAATATAGAAACTCCAAGTAACATATTGGTGACAAGTCCAATATGAGAGTCCATTGTGAAATTATTTTGTATTAAATCAGTAATTTGATAGTTGTATAAGAAATGTATAGAGATCGGAGCTATGATATAAAAACTAAAAGCAATTCCCAAAAAAAAGAGCAACGAAGCTGCAAAAATAAAACCTTTTGAATTACGCACCTCTTTTAGCGTTAATCCTGGAGAAATAAACTTCCATAATTCCCATAATAGATAAGGAAATGATAATATAATTCCCAATATAAATGAAGACCAAATAGAGTTCATTAGTTGTTGAGTTGGTTTTAAGCTAATTAAATTGTCTTTAAAACTTACACGACAAAAACTACTGTCTAGGCCAAACAAATTAAAGAAATCACAAAATAGTTGATAGGTTATAAAATCTGATTTTCTATGAGCTAACAAAAAATTTTCGTACACCTCTTTTTGAAAGATAAATAAAAAAATTCCAAAAATTAATACAACAGATGCGCTTCTCACTAAATGCCATCTTAGTTCTTCTAAATGTCCTAAAAAAGACATTTCTTTCTCTTTTTCTGCCATTAGAAAATTCCTTCTTTAATTAAATCATGAATATGGATAACACCAACATATTTCTTTTTATCATTAACAACCAAAATTTGAGAAATATTATTTGCTTCCATAGTATTTAAGGCATCTATAGCCATCGCATCAAAAGCGATCTTTTTGGGTTTTGTGCCCATAATATCAGAGGCTTTAATTGCTGCAATTTCTGGTGTTTTTGAGAGCATTCTTCTAATATCACCATCAGTAATAATTCCGACGAGTTCATCCGACTCCATTACGGCTGTAACTCCGACTCTTTTTTCAGAAATCTCAACGATTACTTTTGAAATACTATCTGTAGTCTCAACTTTTGGTACTAAATTATTTTTAACTAAATCAGAAACTCTTAAATACAACCGTTTCCCTAAAGCACCTCCAGGATGATATTTTGCAAAATCTTGACCAGTGAAACCTCTTAAATTTAATAAGCAAATCGCTATGGCATCTCCTAAAACTAATTGTGCAGTTGTACTTGTTGTAGGTGCTAAATTATTAGGACAAGCTTCTTTTTCTACAAAAGCATTCAATGTGAAATCTGCATTTTTGCCCAAATATGAATCGATATTTCCAGTAATCGCGACTATTTTATTTCCATAATTTCTTATAAATGGGACTAAAACTTTAATTTCAGGAGTATTTCCACTTTTAGAGATACAAATGACTACATCGTTTTTCTGAACATTTCCTAAATCTCCATGAATCGCATCTGCTGCATGCATAAAGATAGCCGGAGTACCCGTAGAATTTAAAGTGGCAACAATCTTTGTCGCTATATTCGCACTCTTACCAATACCAGTCACAATTACTCTTCCTTTAGAATTAAAAATAAATTTAATTGCATCTTCAAAGTTATCGTCAATTAATTTAGTTAAATTAGCAATAGCATTACTCTCTGTTAAAATAGTTTCTTTTGCTGTTTTTAGAATTGTGTTTGTTTTTTTCAATGGTATGATATTATAATGATAATAAGTGATATCTTTAAAATAAGGAACAAGCAAATTTACTATAAATAATAGTTAGAACAAATATAATAGAAGGTTTGTGATTGTTTTTCGAAGTTAAACGAATATTTTAATAAATGGATTTATACATTCCTCTTAAAAGGTTTTTTGGATTTAATAAATTTAAAGGCTTACAAAAGCAAGTAATAAAAAGTATACTTGCTAATAAAAACACTTTTGTAATTATGCCTACAGGTGGGGGGAAGTCTCTCTGCTATCAGTTACCAGCATTAATGTCTGAAGGAACTGCTATTGTAGTTTCTCCACTAATCGCTTTGATGAAAAATCAAGTAGATGCTATCCGAGGTATCTCCGAGCATAATGGAGTTGCACATGTTTTAAATTCTTCATTAAACAAAACTGAAGTAAATCAGGTTAAAGAGGATATCTCTCGTGGAATTACAAAACTTTTATATGTAGCTCCAGAATCTTTGATCAAAGAAGAATATGTGACATTTTTAAGATCTCAGAAAATTTCTTTTGTGGCTATTGATGAAGCCCATTGTATTTCTGAATGGGGACACGATTTTAGACCAGAGTATAGAAATTTAAAAAATATAATCAAAGCAATTGATAATGTTCCTGTTATATGTTTAACCGCAACAGCAACTGAAAAAGTACAGGAAGATATTTTAAAAACATTAGGAATTCCCGATGCAAATAGATTTAAAGCCTCTTTTAATAGGCCCAATTTATTTTATGAAGTGAGACCAAAAACAAGTGAAGTAGAAAAAGATATTATTCGTTTTGTAAAACAAAGAATGGGTAAATCTGGAATTATTTATTGTTTGAGTCGTAAAAAGGTAGAAGAAGTCTCTCAAATACTTCAAGTAAATGGAATTAAAGCGGTTCCTTATCACGCAGGTTTAGATGCAAAAACTCGTGTAAAACATCAAGACATGTTTTTAATGGAGGATTGTGATGTTGTGGTTGCGACCATTGCTTTTGGTATGGGAATAGACAAGCCAGATGTACGTTTTGTAATTCACCATGACATTCCTAAAAGTTTAGAAAGTTATTATCAAGAAACTGGTAGAGCTGGTAGAGATGATGGTGAGGGCTATTGTTTGGCTTTTTATGCATACAAAGACATCGAAAAATTAGAGAAATTCATGGCTAGCAAGCCTGTTGCAGAGCAAGAAATAGGACACGCGTTATTACAAGAAGTTGTCGGCTATGCAGAAACGTCTATGAACAGACGTAAATACTTGTTACATTATTTCGGTGAAGAATTTGATGCTGAAAACGGTGCAGGAGCCAATATGGACGATAATTCTAGAAATCCAAAGAAAAAGCATGAAGCTAAAAAGGACGTAGTGTGCTTGTTGAAAGTTATCAAGAATACTTTACAAAAATACAAATCTAAAGAGATTGTAAATACCATAGTGGGAAAAGAAAACGCTCTTTTAACCTCGCATAAAACTCATTTGCAACCTTTTTTTGGAAGTGGAAAAGAGAAGTCTCCACTTTATTGGATGGCTTTAATTAGGCAGGTTTTAGTGGTTAATTTGATTAAAAAAGAAATTGAACAGTATGGTGTTATCAAGTTATCTCAAAAAGGGGAAGACTTTATAAACAATCCAACATCTTTTATGATGACAGAAGATCATTCTTACAATGAACAAGATGATAATTCTATCATTACAAATTCAAAATCTTCAAACACTGCAGATGACAAGTTGGTCAACATATTAAAAGATCTTCGAAAAAATGTTTCAGTCAAGCAAGGGGTACCTCCATTTGCAGTTTTTCAAGATCCTTCAATAGAAGATATGGCTATGAAGTACCCGATAACATTGCCTGAACTATCAACTGTTCATGGTGTTGGTGAGGGTAAAGCAAGAAAATTTGGAAAAGAGTTTATTCAGCTTATTTCAAAATACGTAGATGAAAACGATATTCTAAGACCAGATGATTTAATCGTTAAAAGTACAGGAACTAATTCAGGTTTAAAACTATTTATAATACAAAATACGGATAAAAAATTACCATTAATTGACATTGCTAAATCAAAAGGACTAGAAATGGAAGATTTGATAAAAGAGATGGAGGTTATTATTTTTTCTGGTACAAAATTAAACATAAACTATTCTCTCGATGATGTATTAGATGAAGATCAACAAGAGGAGATTTACGATTATTTTATGGAAGCTGAATCTGATAAAATTCAAGATGCTCTAGATGAGTTCGATGGTGATTATGATGAGGAAGAACTTCGATTGATGCGTATAAAATTTATCAATGAAGTAGCCAATTAAAAGACGCTGCATTATTTTATAAAGTAGAAACTGTCAATAGGATTCCCAAAACAATCGCTGTAAATTTCTGTAAGTTAAATTTATGATTTTCGGTACTTTCAAATAGGATGATTGTTGATATATGTAAGAAAAAACCAATAATTAAGGCTGTAATTTCTGTTGAAAAAGTTCTAAAAAAAGAATTTTTATCCCCCAGTAATACCCCCAATGGACTCATTAAAGCAAAGGTAATTAGAAAAATAAAGACCGTTTTTTTTGAATACTTTGTTTGGATTAAAAAAGTGGTTAAAACAATAGCAATGGGTATTTTGTGAACGACAATTGCCCATAATAAATTATCACCTATGCTATGAATAGGGAGGCCCTCAGAAAACGCATGAAAACTTAAACTAAGAAAAAGTAATGTTGGAAATTCCTTTCCACTTGTATGAATGTGTATATGGCCATGTTCTGCTCCTTTAGAAAACGATTCTAATACAGATTGAATTATAATTCCAATTAAAATAAAGATGCCTATATTATTGTAATCACTAGTTTGGCTGTACACCTCAGGTAATAAATGCAAAATAGTAACAGATAGCAAGTAAGCACCACTGAAAGCTAGTAATAAAGGCATAAATTTATTTTTAGGTTTAAAAATAAATACCAACATTGAACCAATAAAAACAGCGGCTATTAAAAGAATATAATTCATCGTGCAATAATAATTAATCTATCTGAGTTTTTTGACTCGTAGGGGGTTAACTGATAATCTCCAAAAACATGTGTAATATTGAAACAAGCTTTGTGAAAATAGTTTTTCATTTTGTCTAAATCTAAATATTTAACTTTTTCCTGATAAAATTGATCTTTACCGTCAGCAAAAAAAGAAATATTCTTAAAAATAAATCCGTCTTTTATTTCTCTTTTAATATGAAAAGTGATCTGATCAACTGTTTTGGTTTCTTCGGGGACCAAGTTTAATTTTACTTTTTCAGCATTTAAAAAGTCGAAAACAAAAACACCATTCTTCTTTAATCCTTGTTTAAAATTTTTTAGAATTAAAAGATCCTCCTTATCGTCTTCAAAATAACCAAAACTTGTAAACAAATTAAATATGGCATCATAAGTATTGTTGAAAGGATAACGCATGTCATGAATATTAAACTTTAACGTATCATTTTCAAATTCTTTTGCCGATTTAATGCTGTTCTCGGCTAAATCACCTCCAGTAACTTTATACCCTAGCGTATTTAAAAATAAAGAATGACGTCCCTTACCACAAGGTAAGTCTAAAATATGAGTTGTTTTTGGTAGCTTTAAAAAAGAGGTAATGCTCTTCATAAACAATTGGGCATCTTTGTCATTTCTCTCTTTGTATAGAATATGATAGTAAGGGGTGTTAAACCAATCTGTATACCAATCTTGTATTTTCATATTTAATTTTATGATTGCAAAAGTAACGAAATCTTATGTTTCAAAAAATGAAAAATTTAATTACTATAATTCCTATTAATAAAATGTATTTTTGTGCTCAATTTTATGAGTATGAACAAAGATTTTAAAATGACAGCTACTACACTTTTTGGTTTAGAAGGTGTTTTAGCAGATGAATTGAAAAAATTAGGAGCCCAAGAAGTAAAAGAAGCGGTTAGAAGTGTTTCTTTTAGAGGTGATATAGGTTTTATGTACAAAGCCAATATTGCCCTAAGAACAGCTGTTAGAATCCTAAAGCCAATAAAAGTTTGTAAAGTTTATGACGAAGAAGATCTTTATGAATCCATTCAGAAAATTAAATGGGAAAATTTTTTAGATGCTGAAGGAACATTTGCAATAGGAGCAGTAGTGAATTCTAAGAATTTTACGTCAAACTCACATTATATTTCTTTAAAATCAAAAGATGCAATTGCAGATTATTTTCGCCATAAATATCATAAAAGACCTAACGTTGATCTAAAATTTCCTGATGTGAAAATTCACATTCATATTCAAAAGGATTGGTTGACAGTTTCTTTAGATTCTTCCGGGGATTCCTTACACAAAAGAGGATATAGAACAGCAACAAATATTGCCCCAATAAATGAAGTATTGGCTGCAGGAATGGTTTTGTTATCAGGCTATACAGGAGACGAAAATTTTATAGATCCTATGTGTGGTTCTGGTACTATTTTAATTGAAGCTGCAATGATTGCTAACAATATTCCAGCAAACATTAATAGAAAATTGTTTGCCTTTGAAAATTGGAAAGATTACGATGAAGATTTATATTTTACAATTCAAGATGCTTTGTTAAAAAAAATACGTTCTTCTCATTTTAAAATTATGGGATTTGATAAAGCTCCTTCGGCTGTTCAAAAAGCGATAGCTAATATTGAGAACGCCAACTTAGATGAATTTATTGGTGTACATCATGTAAACTTTTTTAATTCCAAAAAAGAGGTTTTTGGGAATACTACAATTTTATTTAATCCTCCTTATGGAGAACGATTAAATATAGATACAGAAGAATTTTATAAAAAAATAGGGGATACCCTAAAACATAATTATCCTGGATCATCAGCTTGGTTAATCACTTCTGATACCGATGCTTTGAAATCTGTAGGTTTAAGAACCTCTAAAAGAATAGCACTTAAAAATGGAGATTTAAACTGCAAGTTTGTGAAATACGAATTGTATGAAGGAAGTCGAAAACTTAAGGAAAAAAATAATTTTCTTGACCAAAGTTCTGAAGCGAACGAAAACATATAAAGCATTAACAATAATCAAATAAAAAACCGAAACTGTTACGTTTCGGTTTTTTTATTTTTCAATGAGAAGTATTTTATTTCTTTCTTTTCTGTTGCGCCTGTTGCTCTTGTGCTTGTTTCATTGCTGTATCAATTCTTTGTCGAAATTTACTCTTCGCTTTTTCAGGACGTTTTTTGTTTTCTTCAATTTGTGCGTGTATTTTATCCACATCAATTACATAGTTTTTGATAACGAGCATAATGATGATCGTTAATAAATTCGAGATGAAGTAATACAAACTCAAACCACTTGCATAACTATTGAAGAAAAACAACATCATAACAGGAGAGAAGTATATCATATACTTCATCATTTTCCCCATATCAGGCATTCCTTCTTGAGCAGGAGCTTGCATGTTTGCTTGTTGACTCTGATTCATCTTCATGTAAAAGAAAATAGCTGTTGAGGCCAAAATGGTGAACAAACTTACATGATTTCCATAG
>Ga0206682_10000777_pt1 | contig 33306 bp, 31 predicted proteins | sample M240m12015metaG_FD_155444 | JGI IMG/M metagenome (GOLD analysis project Ga0206682, IMG submission 155444) | Ammonia-oxidizing marine archaeal communities from Monterey Bay, California, United States - M2 40m 12015 | ecosystem: Environmental > Aquatic > Marine > Intertidal zone | place: USA...
TATATTAACTTCCTATATGAAATATCATAAAACACATATTTTAATAATTGAAGATGAACCTGACATTAATGAATTATTATCGATAACACTTTTGAAAAATGACTATGCTGTCACTAAGGTCTTCGATGGTGAAAAAGGATTAAAAATTGCGAGAGAAATATCTCCGGATTTAATATTATTAGATTTAATGTTACCAGGCATAAGTGGTCTTGATGTTTGTAAACTGCTAAAAAGTGAGCAAGAAACCTCTTTTATCAAAATAATCATCCTAACAGCTCTTAGCCAAGAACATAATATCGTCAAAGGGCTTGAACTTGGAGCAGATGATTACATCACTAAGCCATTTAGTATAAAGGTTTTAAATGCTAGAATAAAATCTGTTTTAAGACGAAACTCAATAGAAAAGGATAAGTTTGTTGATATTATAAATATTGAAAAAATTCAAATTACACCTAAAACTAGAACCGTTAAAATTGATAGAGAAAAATTAGATCTGACTCTTACAGAATTTCAGATTCTATTACTTCTTGCTACACACCCTGGTTGGGTTTTTACAAGGTACCAAATTATTACAAAAGTTAGAGGAGACAATTATCCTGTAACTGACCGCTCTGTTGATTTTCAAATAGTTGGACTTAGAAAAAAAATGGGTCCTAAAGGGAAACTTATTGAAACTATACGTGGCGTAGGATATCGCTTCCATCTAAATGAAACGTAGGCCATTATTCCTCCAATTGTTCCTAACATATATGCCCCTCATAGTATCTGGGCTATTCGTATTATTGTTACTTGTTAATAATGTAATCAAAAATGCTTATTATGATCAAACAGAAAGATCGCTAGAAAGCCAAACAAAAATCTTCAAAAGGATATTAAAAAATAATCCACTCGAAGATTTCTCCTACCAAAAATTTTGTGATAAATATGGTGACGTTATTAATGCTAGAGTTACTATCATAGATAAAGATGGAAAGGTATTAGGTGATTCCGATAAAAATCCAAAACAAATGGACAATCATTTATTAAGACCAGAAATTGTAGAGGCAGTAAAATTTAGTGTTGGAACCACAAAAAGATTTAGTGAAACGATTAATGAAGACTTTATGTACTATGCGCAAAAAGTATTAATCAATAATAGCTATATATTCTTAAGAGTATCAGTTCCGCTCAATAATATTAAAGTTGTAATAAAAAAATTACAGAATCAGATTATCATTATTGGTTCTTTAATAGGAATAGTTTTACTTTTCATCAGCTTTCACTTTTCAAAGGTACTTACAAATCCAATTGAGATAATGCGGAAAGAAGCTAAAAAATTCGTTTCAGATTTTGAATTACCAAAGCCAATACCAACACCAAAAACTCGAGAATTAGCATCTTTATCGATTTCATTAAATAAAATGGCGAAAGAAGTCGATTCCAAAATAAAAATTGTTCAACAAGAAAGAGATGAAAAAGAATCTCTTTTAGCAAGTATAGATGGTGGAATTATTGCATTAGATGAAAATGGGAAAATCATCTTTATTAATACAATTGCCAAAGACTATTTAAGTATTTCTTCACAAATCATTGAAGGGGAAAATTATAAAAATGTTTTAAAACACAAAAAAATTACATCTTTTATAAAAGATTCTTTTCAGCCAGAAGAAAAAATACAAAAAGAAATTTCATTTAAATTAAATAAAAAAAGATATTTTTTATTAAATGCTTCACCTCTTATACGAAACACAATGAATACAGGAGTTTTAATTTTAATTAATGATATTACTTTTCAAAAACAATTAGAAAAACTTAGATCTGATTTTGTTGCCAACGTAAGTCATGAATTAAAGACCCCAATAACATCAATTATTGGGTTCTTAGAATTATTGATGATTAAATCTGAAGATAATAACGAAAATAAAAACTTTTTAGAAAAGGCCTTTAATCAAGCCAATAGATTAAATGCAATTATCGATGACCTTCTAAAGCTATCTAAAATAGAATCCCAAGAAGAAGATAATACGATAACACTAAAGCCTCAAAATTTAAAATCTATATTGATTAGTGCTAAAGATGATACTTATGATCTAATTAAAAAAAATAAAAATACTCTATCGATAGAATGCGTTGAAAATATAACTGCAACCGTAGACTCACAGCTTCTAAGAGAGGCTATAATAAACCTTTTAGAAAACTCTATAAAATATGGTGATAAAAAAAGTCCTATAAAAATTGTGGTTAAAAAAGGTTCTGAAATTCAGATTCATGTTGAAAATATCGGAGAACCTATAGATAAAAAGTATCATAAAAGAATCTTTCAGAGATTCTATAGAATTGATAAGTCTAGAGATCGAAAAGCAGGGGGAACAGGGCTTGGATTAGCAATAGTTAAGCATATCGCAATTGTTAACGGAGGTGAAGTTTCGATAAAATCTTTAGATAATCGAGTTACAAGATTTACAATATCTCTTCCAATTTAATTTTTAAAATGATTCGCGTGAAACAGGTATATATAACTTTAAGTTTCTATAATAAAAAAAGGGGATACTAAAGTTTCCCCTTTTTTGGTTTAATTATAAGTTAAAAATTAATCTACCCATGAAGCCTTAAATAAAGCTACAGATGGATCTTTAGTATTTGCAACAAGCACAAACCCATTTCTATAATGTAGACCTTCAGCTTCTCCGGTACTTTCTCCATTATCTTCTTGAGTATAGTCGTTTAATTCGGTAATCGCTCCTGAATCGTATACTGGATTTGCAGGGTTAGTAATATTGTAAACAACAACAGCACTTGGATCTTGTAAGGTTGTTAATACAAAGACCTTTCCATCTTTTTCCACAACAGTAATCTCCTCAGGTTCTATACCTTTTGGTTCATCATTCCAGTCCCATGTTGCAGGTAAATCTTCTGATAGATTTGCATAATATTGAGTTCCAGGAGTTCCATTTTCTCCATCTAGCATTATAATACCAATCTGGCCCCCAATTTCACCAGCAGTACATATGAAAGATTGATCATCACTAACATAAATTCCATCGGCTTTATGGCCATCTACTAAAGTTGCCCTATATTGTAAAGTATCAGGTATCATAGATGGATCAGAAAGGGAAAACCATCCAATTTCATTTGATTCTTGTAATGTCATGAACACTGTTTCACCATCAGGTGCTATTTTTACACCTTCTGGTTCTGCTAAATCATTATTGGTGCCTCTATGAGTGATTTTCATATCTTTAACTAAGACGGCATTTCCTAACCCGGCACTTATATCATAAATAGTTACACCAGGATAGTTAACGGCATCACATGATCCATCAATAGCATCATCATAATCAAACTCATTTACAACAACAACGTATTTATTATCTGCTGAAATATCAACTGCATCTGGATTATAACCAAGTTCATACGGTCCATTTTTTGTGTTTGTCGCGACATCTACAAGATAAAGCTCACCTCTTGCACATGCTCCTTTTGTAACAACAGCAGCAATTATAGTTTCGTCAACACTTACATCAACTGAAGAAGCATCTGCATCCTCAGAATCCGTTAACTGAACTTGCTCATTTGTCATTGTTATTCCAGTTCCAGATATGGTGAAAAAATCTAAAGTTTTCTGCATTGAATTAACGACAACCCCTTTAGTATCAGAAACAAAGCGTATGATTTCTGGTTGAGACTGATCAGCGCTACCTGTTGATTTAACTTCAATTTTGGTTATATCAAAGCGCTCTACAACTACATTTGCCTCATTATCTGTATCCTCACAACTTGTTAAAAAAAGTAAAGAAAAAAAACAAATAAATGAGATGTATTTTGATGTGTTTTTCATATTAATGGTATCCTGTTTTTATTATTAAAAGTTTAATTCAAACTGTATAAGTAGTTGATTATCATTCATATCTGGTTGATAATCACGACCAATATTGTTATTATATGAGTCAGCTAATTCTTGGGTATCTCCAGTTGTCTCACCAGTTATATAATATTCAAATTTAATTTTAGAATAAGTAGTTAACTCATAAACAGCGGCAAGAGTGATTAATGATCGGTCCCAAGTTTGAGGATCATCTAGTTCTGCTGTCCAATCTTGGCCTACATACATATTACTCTCAGGGTTAATTTTTAATTCACCGTACCGAGCTAAACAATACAATGGAAGGTCCATTAATTTAAATGGTGTTCCAAATTCAACATAGTATCCACTTCGAGGTAAATAGCCATCCAATGAATAAATATATTCTCCACGAAGAAGTCCGAAAGGAGTATTGTACTCTGCACGACCACCAAACCAATAATGATCTCGATTTGCTTCTTTGGGTAATACCGTTCCTTGAGCGACTCTGTAATCTGTAAAATCGTTCATAAGAACGCCTTGCCAATCATAGTCATCATATAATTTTCCGGTATAATACCAGCCTGTAATTTTGAAAGGATTCAAATTAAAACTAGCTCTTAAACCAGACTCAACCGTTACCCCATCCCAGTCCCTTGTTTTATTTGGCATATTATCATATACTAGTATTCTATATGATTTATCTTCGGCGGGACTATCATACCCAAGAGGTCTTTTGAGAGCCAGAGATGCTCCAAAATTCATGATAGAAAATTTTTGTTCTATATCAATGTGATATTGACGTCCCTTCCAAAAGGCAGTTCCAATTAAAGGATAACCTTCAATCTCTCTTTTTAAAGCTATAGAAGGTCTGTTACTTCCTATTTCATATCTAGTATTGTTCTTTTTAATTAATAAATAGCTTTTATCTACGTAAGCATTGTCATCATTAAAACGAAGACCAAAACGGAACGAAATATTATCTGAATATAAAATGTTAAACTTTAAAACTGCTTTATCAATTCGAACGTGTGGGCTTCTAGTTTCTACTTTTTGAATAAACTCATTACTATTAATTGCTCCCCCTTCCCCTTCAACATCAACAAATTCAAATTCAACCTCTCCAGCAATATTTATGTTCACACCAGAAGGAAGATTAAATGATACTTTATTTTGTTCTACCTCACCACTGTTTAAACCATTTTGGGAAATGGCGAGTGAAGTAAATAGAAGAAGTGTAATATTATACTTATTCATGATTTGTGTCACCTATGTTTTATTATTTAATTGTTGATCGGGCAATTTCAAGCAATCGATATTAAAACTCGTATGTTAGATTTGTGTTAGATTGAAAATATTTATTGTTTCTGTAGTTTTTATAATCAAAAATTTTCACTTTTAAATTAGACTATCATGAAAAAATCATAAGAAAACTATTTGAAAAAAAACCGAAAACAGGCAATATTTTTTTTATAAACATTTCTTATTTTTAGCCATGATTATTTATGACCGTACCGAGTATAATGCACTACGCCAACAGCAATATCAAGCTGAAAAAAAACGTCTCCAAGTTGAATTATTAAAACTTCAAGAATGGACTATGAAAAACAATAAGAAAATAGGTATTGTTTTTGAGGGTCGAGATGCAGCTGGGAAAGGATCAACAATTAAAAGGTTTATTGAAAACATGATGCCCAAATCTGTAAATGTTATCGAGCTAGGTGTACCAACCAAAAAACAGGAGAAAAATTGGTTTCGAACTTGGGATAGAAGATTACCAAAGCCAGGTCAAATCCACTTTTTTGATCGTAGCTGGTTTTCAAGAGCTTTAATTCAGCCTTCAATGAACTATTGTAGCGAATCTCAATATAAATATTTCATGAAAAATGTAAACAAATGGGAGAGATCTCATATTGAAAATGGTTTAATCCTTATAAAATTTTATCTTTCTCTTTCAAAAGAAAACCAGGAATTAAGGTTTCATTTGAGAGAAACAAGTTCTTTGAAATATTGGAAACTGTCTCCAAATGATTGGGAGGCTCACAAAAAGTGGCGACTCTTTACCAACTTCAAAGATCAAATGTTTATTAAGACATCTACAAAAGAATCACCATGGGTTATTATCAACTCTGATAATAAAATGATTGCCAGATTAAACGCTATGCGATATGTACTTTCATCTATTGATTACCATGGTAAGAAAAAGCTAAAATCAAAGAAATGGAGTAAAGAAGATCCCTCTTATGAATTATTTTTAAATAAAGTTCATTTTAAAAATTTAACAAAAGAACAGTACAATTTATTATATAGGATAAAGGCTAATGAACAGTAATATTAAAACTGCTGGGGGAATAGTCATTCAGAATGATAAAATCCTCTTTATTTATAAAAATGGAAGGTGGGACCTCCCTAAAGGAAGGTTAGAAAGAGGTAATGACAGTCGAAAAACAGCTATTATTGAAATTAGTGAAGAGACCGGTTTACCTCAAAAAAATCTTAAAATTCTTAAAAAGCTGATTCCGACTCATTACCATAAAAAGCTAAATGGAAAGAAAATCGTAAAAAAAACTTATTGGTATTTAGTGGAGTTTAATGGGGATGAAAGAACGCCTTTAGTTCCAGATATAAATGAAAATATAACTCATTGCAAGTGGGTCCCGTTTGATAAGCTTGTTTTAGTTTTAGAAGAAAGCCATGAGCGAATACGCTATCTAATTGAATTTTTTCTTAATATGCCGTTTTATAATGAATATAGAATTAAACTAAAAAATCATTAATCAATTAAATTGAAGGAATTCATTGTTGATCCCATTTTTTCATTATCGGTCATAAGAAAAAATTTCCCATTATAAAAAGTAATAGCCTCAACTTTTTGCTCTTTTATAGAACGAGTGACTAAAAGTTTTTTTCTCAGATTAAAAGTGCCTTTATTATTTAGATGACCTATAATGTAGATTTTCGTTTCAAAAGGACCATCATTACTTGGATCTGAAGTAGCAGAACACCAAAGATTATTATTTTTATCTATCGCTAAATCAGAAATGTTTCGGCGATGAGAAACAGGCTCTTTTACACTGAATTGGAAAAGCTCAACATTAGTAACAATACCCTTTACGAAATCATAGTTTCCAACAAAAAGGGTGGACTCTCTAGTATTAGATCCTCTATCACCATAAATTATTTTAATCAGATCATTTTTTGAATTTGAATATTTATGAAGAGCGAGTCCCTCCAAGTTCATTTTTTTTTTCAATTTAGGAAGTTTAAACTTATTTAATATTTCTATAACATTTTTCTCTGAGTTAATACTAATTCTATAGCAATAGCCACGGCTTTCCATAATTAAAAACTCATTTTTGGTTCCTGGAATTAAATGTATAGCCTCTAAGTCAAAAGGGAGTTTCAATTCTGGCCAACTCAACAAGGTTAATTTGTTTTTTTTGTCTAGCATGCTTACTCGTGCTTGATTTGCTTTTTTATTATCATGCACAACAATAAAGTTGTTATAGAAAGGAGCAACACCGCTGATAGAAAACTCTCTTAACGGACTAATTTTTATCCATTTTTCTTCAACTAAATCCTTTGATATTAGGTTTCCGAATAAGAAGGTCATGAAAAAAATGAATGATATAAAACCTTTTAATAAATAATGCATTTGATCCATTCTTTATATGCTAACATTTAGAGATAGATACAAAAAGGGTAAAATATTATTTTTATTTTTTTCTTCTCGATACAAGCAAACTCCTAATTCCGAAGACAATTGCTTATTATGTCTAGTTTTTAAAATAAAATCAAACTCACTTCCATATTTTTCTTTTTTATAGTTACTTTTAAAATTATGAAAAGCAATTAAAAGAGAAGAATAATTCATTAATTTAAAGTTTGTTTTTATATTTATTTCATTTAGTCCATCATGTAAATGACCAAAGTATTTTTTATGTTCTTTATAATCATAAAAACCATGGTGTTTATGACGTGCGCCAAAATATTTAGAGAATCCTTCTTCTTTGTCTAGGGTAGTTGTGTCATCTCCTGAGACTTGCTCGAATCCAACTGTTATACTATTAAAAAATTTATATTTTTTAGGTTGGAGCCCAAAGTTTATGGAAAATAAATTGGCATTTATAGAATCATTTAATTGAAATGCAAACTCAGATTCTAACAGTAAAAGATTCCAATTCATTTCTATTCTAGATCCAAACATATTGTAAGAATATTTTTCCGTACTATCTTGAGAAAACATATAATAAGCCTCTGTTGATAGTTTATTACCTGTTTCGCCTGTAAAGTATTTATTTAAATAAACACCACTTAACCAATTATCTTTTGAATTATCATGATGATTTGAAATATGCTCATGTAATGGGAGTGAAAACGCGTGGTAATTTAAATCTAGAATTTCATTATGTCCTTTTAATAAGAGACCCTCAAAAGAGCGACCAACGTTATTCCAGTTGTTTTTTGCAATTATTCTTTGATTTCCAAACGCCAACTCAAAACGGCCAATGGTTAAACTATGTTTGTTTAATTTTAAATTAAAATACGCTTGGTGAAAAAAAACAGGAAGAGTCTGTCCTGTGATTCCAGAATTATTTTTAGATTCTCCAACAGTTCTTGAATCCTGAATTACAAAATATCCCATTGCATTTTCATTTATTATTTTTAAACCAAGACGAGTACGCAATTCAGAAGAGGAAGAAATTTTATTTTTAATTACATCTTCAGACGTATCATTTTTTAAGCGGTATCTAAAATTAGAATACCAAGTATAATCTGTACAGAGTATAGTATCTATAAATAAAATAGATTTTAAAAATATTCCTAAAGAAAGAATATTATTTTTCACCTTCATTTTCTTTAACCCTTTTTTTGAAATAGAGAGGGCGAATTTATAAAAATGATTCCTAAAAAAGTTTTATATTTTTTAAATTAATTTTTTGAAGGATGTTTGTAACCAATATGCTCATAAGGGTTGGTAATTGTTGTCGTAATATTTTTTAAATGTGCTCCAACTCTTTTTAGATATCTAGAGTACAATGAGACAACAGTGGATATTTGATTATTCTCAAAAAGGAGGTCCCCTGAAATACAACTATTTACAATTTTATCTGATGCTAAAGCGATATCTTTTTCATAGGTATTAAGTAAGAGGTTTGCCCTGTCTTCACTTTGTTGATTCACAGCTTTTAATGTTTTTTTGAATCGCTTTTCTATTACTACTTCTATTTCTCTTAATTCAGGTAATAGATCTTCTGATATGATTTTTTTATCGTAGTTTATAGCAAGGTCAAGAATATTTTTTGTATAATCTCCCAATCTTTCAACATCAATAATTATACTTAATAAAACCATCCCGCTCGGAATTTCATTAATATTTTTTGTTATGGAAAAATGAGTAATTACCTTTTTTCTAACTTCTTTTTGGTAATTATTGATTTCTTTATCTCGTTTTTTGAGTTTTATTAGTTTTTTTCTTTTTACACCCTCTCTCATGTTATAAATAGCTTCTTCGAACATTTCGTGAGATAGACTCATCATTTCAGAGGTCTCATCCCATGCTTGAGACAGAAGGTTTTCAGATTTCCATAGATTTAAAATTTCTTTAAAAAAGGTCACAGATTATAATCCTTTGTGTTTAATTACTTAAAAATATTATTGATAAAGGAATTACGATAAAAGTTATAAACAAGTAAATAATAGGTGTTAGTTTATTTTTTTCAGCATATTCCGAAATTATTTCAGCGCACGTTAATGGTATCTTTCGTAAAAACGGAATTCCATATATTATTAAAATTCCAATTATATTAAATATTAAATGACTAATTGCAGTAATTAACGCAGCAACAGTACCTGTTAATGCAGCAAGAAGAGCAGTTATTGTTGTTCCAATATTTGCACCAAGAGTAAAAGGAAAAATTTGTCTTAATGTTAATACTCCAGCACCAGCTAAAGGAACTACTAAAGAAGTAGTTATAGAACTACTTTGAACCATAATAGTTAATAAAATCCCAAAAACTCCAGCTCGAATTGCTGTTTTAAAAATATATTGATCAAAGAAAGTTTCAATTTTTTCTAAAACTAAACTTTTTAAAAGTTTTACAAGTGAATAAAGCATTAAAAAAGTAATTAAAACGCTAATAATCAATAAGATGATATCGTTATCAAATGAGAACTGTTCAATAAATTTAGAACCTGATTTAACAGCTGCTTTTACCGGGCTTTTTGCGCTCAACACATCTAAATCATACATCTTACCAAAAATTAAACCAGCAAACCACTCTGATGATTTTTGTATACCATGAAAAGTAATTTCTAATGGAAAGAGAATAATTACTGCGAGAATATTAAAAAAATCATGGACGGTAGAAGCTGCAAAAGCTCTTTTGAATTCTTTTCCCCTACTTATGTGGCCGATAGAAACAATAGTATTGGTAACCGTTGTCCCAATATTTGCTCCCATTACCATAGGTATTGAACTTGAAAGGCTAAGTGCACCACTACTAACCATGCCAACAATTAAAGAAGTTGTGGTAGAAGAACTTTGGAAAAGAACAGTACTAAAAACTCCAATAAAAAGAGCAATAAAAGGATTTTTTGTAGCTGTAAAAATCGATTCAGCAACACCAGACCCCATATGTTTAATAGCTGAAGACATTCCATTGATCCCAACTAAGAAAAGATATATAGCTGCGAAAACACCTATTAGGGTTAAAAGAGTTTTAAAAGTCTCTTTATTCATTTTTATTTTGGGTGCATCTGTTTTTTATCCAGCTTTAGGTTTTTTATTTCTTTCTTTGCATATAATATTAATCTTTTCTTATTCTATTTTTGATGGTATCACAAAATATAAAATAGTACCAAGAACTAATGCTAAAAATCCTTTCTTTGGACCGAATTCCATTTTAAGTATGCCTGACTCTTGAACCCAAGATAGGATCGCAAACATTATACCAAAAGAGGATAAAAATAACCAAATAAATTTATTCATTTGATAAGATCAGTGTTTGAAACATCGAGTACCGGTAAAAATCATTGAAATTTCATATTCATTACATGCATCAATTACCTCACCATCTCTTACTGAACCCCCTGGTTGAAGAACGGTATTAATTCCAGAGTTTTTAAGTGCATCAATACTATCTCTAAACGGGAAAAAAGCATCAGAAGCTAAAACTCCACCTTCAACATTGTCTCCACCTTTTCGCAAAGCCATGTGCACAGCATCCACTCTACTTACTTGACCGGCACCAAGTCCAATAGTTCTATTATCTTTTGCTATTAAGATTCCATTTGATTTAGCATGGCGTAAAACTTTCCATGTAAATAATGCAGTTTCGATGTCTTTTTCTGATGGCTCCTTTATAGTTACGGTTTTCAAGTCTTCTGTTGTTAAAATTTTAGTATCAACATCTTGGACTAGAATACCCCCATCTATATTACGGATTTCAACTTTTTTATCTCTTCTTGAAATAGTACCAATTTCTAAAACTCTTAAGTTTTTCTTCTTTTTTAATATTGCTAAAGCTTGTTCTTCATAGTTGGGCGCTAAAACAATTTCAATAAAAACTTTAGAAATTTCATCTGCAATTTTTGCTGTACAGGTACGGTTTAAAGCAACAATTCCTCCAAAAGCTGATAATGAATCTGCATTAAAAGCTTTTTTGTAACTATCTAATAAGTTGTCACCCGTGGCAACGCCACAAGGGTTTGAATGCTTAACAATAACACATGCAGGTCTATCAAATTCTTTTAAACAAGCTAAGGCTCCATCAGCATCCATTATATTATTGTAAGACAACTGTTTTCCTTGATGAATAATCGCATTTAAGATGTTTTTATCTTGGTTTCCTGGAATTGAAAAAGATGCTGCAGATTGATGAGGGTTTTCCCCATATCGCATTTCAGAATGTTTTTTAAAAGTGATTGAGAAGTCTTCAGAAAGTGGATCCTCTTTTAAATAGTTGTGTATCATGGTGTCATATTGAGCGGTATGCCCAAACGCCTTAGCACATAATTTCCTTCTCTTTTTGTATGAAATAATATTACCATTTTCAAGGTTTTCAATAAAGCTAACATAATCATTAGGATCAACAATAGGAACAACCCAACCTACATTTTTTGCAGCTGATCTAATCATGGTTGGGCCTCCAATATCTACATTTTCTAATGCTAAAGCATCTGTACAATTTTCTTGTGATATTGTTTGTGAAAAAGGATATAAGTTACAAACGACAAGGTCAATCCATTTTATATTATTATCTTGTGCATCTGTATTATGTTTATCTCTTAATCCTAATATTCCACCTTCGATCAGTGGGTTTATTGTTTTAACTCTGCCATCCATAATTTCTGGGAACTTGGTATAATCGCTTACGTCTATTGTGGGAATATTAGCTCTTTTAAGAACATTTGCCGTACCACCAGTACTCAAAATCTCAATACCTCGTTCAATTAATTTTTTAGAAAGGTCAACCAATCCGGTTTTATCATAAACTGAAATGAGAGCTCTTTTTATTTCTATACTTTCTTTATTTAATGTTGGGTTTTTTATCATTTTATTTAATTAAATGTTCTCAGGTTTGAAATTATTATTTCTGTTGAATTAATTTTATTGCCTCTAAGAAAGCTTTTCCTTCCAAAGCTTGAACCCTCTGTTTAAGAGTTAGAGCGGTATCATTCCGATCAATAGTACACTTTTTTTGTACTAAAATAGGACCAGCATCTAATTTATCTGTAACAAAATGGATTGTGCAACCGGTTTCAAGGTCTTTATTTTTTAAAACTTCTTCATGCACATTGTTATCCATACCTCCTGCATACTTTGGTAGTAGAGATGGATGTACATTTAAAATTTTATCACTCCACTCTAAGCAAAAATCTTTTGATAAAATACGCATAAACCCAATTAGTAAAACTAAATCAACTTTATGATCTTTTAATTGTTCTGTAACCAGAGAATCAAACTTTTTTCTGCTTAACCCTTTATGTGAAATATAGTAATTAGGAATTTTATAATTTTCAGCTCTTTTTAAGATATATGCTTTTTCTCTATTTGAGACCACAAGTGATACTTCTGCATCTAACTCTTTTTTTGATATGGCATCAAGTATTGCTTGTAAATCAGTTCCTTTTGTAGAGCCTAAAACACCAAGTCGAATCATCGAAGAGATTTCATGTGGTTAATTTTTTTATTGATTAATTCTTTTTTTCCAATATCGGATCGATGAAAAACAGGACCTCGCACTTTTGAAATTTCACTCTCTACAAATTTTTCTGCAGAAAAAATTGTATCACCGGTACCGACATATGCTACTGTTCTGCTTCCAGATTCTACTAGAACACCGTTTTTTATATTAACGGAAGCATAATAAAGATTATCTAGCTTTACTATTTTATTTAGGTTTATCGGTTGGTCTTTAACTGGCTTATCGGGATACCCATTGGGAACGGCGTATTTACAAACAGTTGCTTTGTTCTTAAAAATTATATCGATGTTTTTTAATTTTTTTTGCGTCATTAGATCACATATTTCTAAGAAGTCAGAATCTAAAATAGTTAAAACATTCATTGCTTCAGGATCCCCAAAACGAGCATTATATTCTATTAATTTCACACCATTTTCTGTTGCAATAAAACCACCGTAGAGTATTCCAATATATCCTTCATTAAACTCGTTTTTTAGAGCATTTACAGTTTCTCGGTTTATTGACTTAGCTTCTTTTACGTCCTTATCATTTAAAAAGGGTAGAGAATGATTTACATCAGAATATGTTCCCATTCCTCCAGTATTGGGGCCGGTATCATTCTCAAAAGCACGTTTATGATCTTGAACGATAGGCATATGTTTCAAGGTCTCTCCATCACAGAAACTCATAAGAGAAAACTCTTCTCCCACAAATTTTTCTTCTATAACAAATGTTCCTTTATCGGTTATTATTTCAGAGCAATAATCCATAGCTTCGCTGTGAGAATATAGGTGTTCTCCTGCAACTTTTACGCCTTTGCCCCCAGCCAAACCATCAAATTTTACAACATAATGTTCACCAAGCTCTGACAAAAACTCAGAAACGCCATTCATTGATGAAAAAGATTTATATTTTGGACCGCCTGGTATATTATATCTTTTTAATAAATCTCGAGTAAATGCTTTTGAAGTTTCAATTTGAGCAAGTTTTTTTTTAGGACCGACAACCCTTATATCGGCTTCCCAGAGAGCATCAGACACACCTTGAGCTAAGGGGTTTTCAGGTCCGATAATTACTAAATTTGCATTTACTTCTTTTGCGTAAGAAACAACAAAACTTGGGTCATTAAAATCGCCAACAATAAGCTCATCACATAGTTCAACTATTCCAGGATTTAGATTTGATGCTATGCAAAATATATTTTTTTTCTTATTTGAAGCATCAATAGATCTTGCAATTGCATGTTCTCGAGCACCAGAGCCAATGATTAGTATATTTAATCCCACTTTTAATTTAATATTTTATATTTTATAAATTTCACCTTCTTGAAGAATCTAAACGACTCTCTTCTAAGGTTTCTAGATATTTTTTACTAACCGTTCCTGTGCAATACTTTCCAGTAAAAACAGAGTCCTCAAAATTCTTAATCATTGGATTACCAATATGTGCGGACTTTTTTAAGTCTTCGAGGCTTTGATAAATAAGCTCATCTGCTTGTATATATTCTTTTATTTCCTTAATGGTTCGTCCATGTGCAATTAAATCTTTTACAGCTGGCATATCAATGCCATAGACATTTTGGTGTCTTATTGGAGGGGAAGCAGAAGCCAAGTAAACCTTTTTAGCGCCACATTTTTTTACCATTTCGATAATTCTTTTAGATGTATTTCCTCTTACAATCGAATCGTCAACAAGCAAGACATTTTTCCCCTTAAACTCTAATTTAATGGGACTTAACTTATGTGCTACTGACTTTTTTCTCATATTTTGACCAGGCATTATAAACGTCCGACCAATATATCGGTTCTTTATAAAACCTTCGCGGTATTTAGCTTTCAATTTATATGCAACCTGCATTGCAGAGGTTCTACTTGTATCTGGAATTGGAACGACTACATCCACACTTAAAGAAGGGTAATTTTGTAAAATATTTTCTCCAAGAAAATCACCCATTCGTAATCGAGATTTATGAACTGATATAGAATCAATTGTTGAATCGGGTCTAGAAAAATATACAAACTCAAATAAACAAGGATGATGATTTATGCTTTTAACAATTTGTTTGCTTACAAGGTTTCCATCCTCTTCAATAATTACTGCCTCACCAGGGCCGACATCTCGTAAAAAATTATACCCTAGTGCTGTTAATGCTCCACTTTCAGATGCCACCATGTAAGAGTCTTTATTTTTACCAATAACAAGAGGACGTATTCCGTGGGAATCTCTGAATGCAACAATTCCTATTCCTGCAACAAGCATTGTGACGGCATATCCACCTTCACACTGTAAAAAAACATTATTTAAAGCTGTAAAAATATGTGATTTTGATAGTTTTCTGTAGCTTGTCTTAAATAATTCATGCGTAAAAAGATTTAATAAAACCTCAGAATCTGATTGAGTATTAAATTGACAAAATCGCGTTCTTAGTAATGCAGATCTAATCTTTTCACTATTGGTAAGCGTCCCATTATGAGCAAGTGAAACATTAACAGGGTTTGATGTGTGGAATGGTTGAGCTTCACTAACATCATCCTTACCTGCTGTTGGGTATCTAACATGACCGACCCCGACGTTTCCCTCTAATTTTAAAGAACTATTAGCTTTAAAAGCCTCAGTTACTAGGCCAAGTTCTTTATGCAGATACATTTTATTGTTATCCCATGTTGAAATTCCAGCAGCATCTTGACCTCGATGCTGAACTTGTATTAGTGCATCATATATATCTGAAGCGACATTCTTTTTTTTATGATAAATAGCAATAATGCCACACATTATAGTAAACTAACCAATTTAGGTGCATTCCCAATATAGTTTCCAGGTGTAAGGGATAGCAATGTTTCTTTGTCTTGATTAGAAATAGTAAGTTCAGAAACAAACTTATTTAAGACTTCTGAATTGATTTGTTTCCCTTGGGTTAAGCTTTTTAATCTTTCATATGCATCCTCTTTACCTGACTTACGAAGGATTGTTTGAATCGCTTCAGCTAAGACTTCCCAGTGAGAGTTTAATTCATTTTCCATAATAACTTTATTTATAACAACTCTTTCAAGTCCACTCAAAATACTCTTTAATGAAAGTAGAGAATGGGCCATGCCAACACCTTGGTTTCGTAAAGTGGTAGAGTCTGTTAAATCTCTTTGCATTCTGGATATTGGAAGTTTTGTCGATAAATGAGTTAGAAGTGAGTTAGCAATACCTATATTACCCTCTGCATTTTCAAATTGTATGGGGTTTATTTTATGAGGCATTGTAGAGGATCCAACTTCACCTTTAATTTTTTTCTGGCCTAAAATACCCCGGCTTATGTACATCCAAATATCTTGACACAGGTCACTTAGAATAGAGTTAATCCTAACGATAAGCTGATAACTCTCAGCCATACTATCATGCGATTCAATTTGCGTTGTAATTAAATTGGGTTCAAGACCACATGATTGGATAAACTTTTTAGAAAAATTTAGCCAATCCATTTTTGGATAAGCAGCAACATGAGCAGACCATGTTCCCGTTGCACCTCCAAATTTCCCAAGTAATTTCTGCGCTTTTGCCTTAGTTATTTGTCTTTCTAATCTTGCATAAAAGACACCAATCTCTTTTCCAAAAGTAGTTGGGGTAGCAGACTGTCCATGAGTCAAAGAAAGCATAGGATCATTTTTATATTTCACCGAAATAGATTTCAACTTTTTTAAAACTAATTCTACCTCTGGAAGAAAAACCTGTTCAAACCCATGCTTCCACATTAAAGAATAGGATAGGTTATTTACATCTTCTGAAGTAAGAGCAAAATGAACCCAGGGGTGCAAAGATTTTTTTATCTTTTTTTGAATATAATATTCGATTGCTTTTACATCATGTCTTGTTTCTGATTCAATTTCTTTTATTTCTTCAGCCGCAGCAACATTAAAATCTTGATAGATATTTCTTAACTTTTTTATTTGAGCTTCTGTAAACGAATTAAGCTCTTTTATTTTTTTTTCACGACTGAGTGATATCAGGTATTCAACTTCAACATAAAGTCTGTAACGCATCAGCGCTGCTTCTGAAAAATAAGGAGAAAGTGATTTTACACTTTCTCCATAACGACCATCAAGCGGGGAAACCGCTCCGAGTCTATTATACACCAAATATCCGTTTAACAGCTAAAGCACAATTTCCAGGATCAATTATCGTCAAAACAGGTGTATTACTTGGCATTTGTAATGTTGAATGAATATTTACAAGCATGTCAGACTTGTCTGAAAAAGGGGGACATCCGATGGTTGGGAACTCTGAATTTGCAGCAACAAAACCAGATAAAGCATTAGACCTTCCTGCAATAGTTATATAAACTATATTAGTATTGTTTTTATTGTTGGTTAAAATTTCTAATACTTTCAGTGGTTGTTTGTGCGCTGAAGCTGCATGCTGTTCCCACTTTATATTGAATTCATCTAATTTGTTTGTAATTTTTTGTGCGTGTGGTTCATCTGAAGTTGAACCCATTATTAAAATTGCTTTCATATTAAATCCTTTAAGTTATTTTTAATTCTTTCACTTATTGAGGTTCGTGAATCAGGAAAAGGGAATATTCCACCTGTAATAGTTTCATATAAGTAAATATATCTACTAGACAATTCAATTACTAGATCGTTTGGTGCTTCCGGAAGAGTTGAATCATTGTAAGGATCACAATTATCAACAAACCACAATCTTAAAAACTCTTTATCAATGTTCTGAGGTTCTTCCGCTTTTTCAATACGTTCTTGATAAGTTTTTTCAATCCAATATCGGCTAGAATCGGGTGTGTGGATTTCATCAATTAAAACAATATTACCATCTTCATCTTTTCCCATTTCGTATTTAGTATCAACTAAAATCATTCCATTTTCGGCTGCTTTTTTTTGTCCAAAAGAAAAAAGCTCAAGAGCTTTATTGCTACAAAAATCCCAATCTTCCTGAGTCATCCATCCCTCCTTCACGATTTCCTTAGGAGAGATAGGCCTATCATGATCCTCTTCTTTCGTTGTCGGAGTAAGCATATTCTGTTCTAACTTTTGGTTTTTAACTAATCCTTCTTCTAATTTATTCCCACAATATTCACGGTCTCCATTCTTGTAAACTGTCCATAGTGAAGTGCTAGTGCTTCCTGTGATATATCCCCGTACAACAAACTCTATGGGAAAAACTTTACATTTTTTTGCAATAGTTATATTTGGGTCTGGTATATCGATCACTTGATTTTTTATGATATGTTTTGTTTGTTCAAACCACCACGCACTCGTAAGGTTCAGAACTTGTCCCTTAAAAGGGATGGAAGCGAGAACGCGATCAAAAGCGCTTTGTCGATCAGTTGTGATTAAAATGATTTTATCATCAAATTCATACTGGTCTCTGACTTTACCTGTTCTTTTTGACTTAGCATCTAAATTAGTTTCTGTCAGAGTATTTTTAAGTTCTGCCTTAATTCGATCTTTGTAATGTTTAGTTGATTCTATAGCATTCATGAGATAATGTGTTAAATAGTATTTGAGTGTTAATTAATTTATTTAAAATAGATTCAAAGTTACCGCTGTTTACTGTTATGTTCCACAGAACACCATATTTTAAATCAGTAATTCCTTCTATTTTAAATCTTCCTTTAAGTGATTCAAGCTTAGATCTAGATAAAACATCATCTTTTTTTCTTACTAAAAATGAGGCAGTATCATTTCCCTTAAGAGTCTTACTTAAATATTCTTTATTTGAGTTATAAAGTTCACCACTTGAATTAATAGAATCAAGAATGGATTTTTGGTCTCCTTTAATAGAGAGCTCCCAATGAGCTTGCCTTTTAACTGTTATGTCAAATCCTTTATTATGGAGTGCTTTTTCAACAGACGCTTCTGTATTGTCTGTAATAATTTGGTCTATAACCCATTCAGTAGATTCTTTCTCTGGGGAGTATGTAAGAATTTCAAATTGTGGTTTTTTTGAGATTAGCTTATGGCTGGTTAAAGGTATTTTTTCATCGATATATTCTTTTAGAGAAGAAAAAATAGCATCGCCATTGGTTGTTCTCTCGGGATGCGGCATCATTGCCATTATATTTCCTTCTTTATTGCACAGTGCTGCAATATTATAGATAGACCCATTAGGATTTATTGGGAACTCATCAACAATAGTTCCACTTTGATCACAGTATTGATAAACCGTTTGCTCGTTATCAATTAATTCTTTTAATAGGTCATCGCTCATAATAAATCGTCCTTCACCATGAGCTAACGGGATATGAATATGATCTCCTTTTGACAAGTGCCGAGTAAAAGCAGACCTGTTGGGTTCTGTAGTCATTTTTAAATTTGCCCAAGCATTATAGTACCCAACGCCAATAACCTGATTCTTTCTTATTCTTTTATTATCAGTCAGGGCAACACCGAGTTGATGTTGATTAAATCCTGGGATAAGGCCAGATTCGACTAATATTTGTGCACCATTACAGATACCTAAAATGGGTTTCCCTTTTGTCGCTTCAACTTTTATTTGAGCAACAATAGGATCTAATGCGGCGATTACCCCAGAACGAGAACGGTCTTCGTAAGAAAAACCACCAACAAGAATATATCCTTGATAAGACTCAAGGAAATCAGCATTTTCATTCCATAAAAATTCAACAGGGTCAAGGCCAACTCTTTCACAAGCCATAATAGTTTCTCGTTCAGTGTTTGATCCAGGAAATTGAATTATTGCAATTTTAGGTTTCATGAAATATCTACACCGTTACAATTACTATCTATTTTGCCTATTTCATAAACTTTGCTTATGTCTTCTAGAGATTCTTTTACTCTACTAACATCCTCTTTTCTTACAATAAAAACCATGCCAATACCCATGTTGAAAGCTCTATGCATTTCATCTTGTTCAATTTTCCCAATTTTTTGCATAACATTAAAAACAGGTAGGCTTGGCCAACTATCTTTTTTTATTTTTGCGCCATAATTATTAGGCAAGACTCTAGGAATATTTTCAACTAAACCACCACCGGTGATATGTGCAATTCCCTTAATATTAATCCCAGCTTCAAGTACTTTGAATACATGATTTGTGTAATTTATATGTGGCTCTAGTAATGTTATTCCTACTGAATTTTCCAATCCGTCAATATGGTCGTTAATACTGCACTTTGCAATATCAAAGAAAATTTTACGTGCTAATGAATAACCGTTTGTATGAAGACCACTAGAGGGTAAACCAAGGATCACATCCCCGGGTAATATATTATCTCCTGTAATTATTTTACTTTTATCGACAATTCCAGTTATAACACCAACCAAATCATGTTCGCCCGGTAAATAAGTATCCGGCATTTCAGCTGTCTCTCCACCCACCAGCGATACATTTGTTTCTTTACATGCTTTAACCATTCCAGATACAATCTCTTCAACAACATCTGGATAAAGTTTTTCATTTGCAATATAGTCGAGAAATGTAATTGGCCTTGCACCCATTACAAGTATATCATTGGCACATGCACTCAACAAATCAATACCTATAGTATCAAATTTTTTGAGTTTCCTTGCAATTATTGTTTTTGTCCCAACTCCGTCAATACTCTGAACAAGTACAGGGTTCTCATATTTTTTAAAGAGAGGTTTTAAATTATAAAGAGAACCAAAGCTACCAAGGCCAGTTAAAACATTTTTTGAAAATGTTGATTTGACGCTATCCTTAATTTGGTTGACAGCTTTATTGCCGGCATCGATATCTACACCAGCAGACTTATAATCTATTTTATTCATTAGGTTTTTTGTTCACAAAGGTTTTTCAAGTCTTGATTCATAATATTGTAATGCTCGGTCATAGTTACTTTCATTTTTTTGGTCATTATAAAAGGGCTTAACATTCCCGTTATTTTTTCATAATGGATTAGATGTGTTTCTTTTCCATCATTAATTGGTTCAAATACAAATACGTGCTCTGCTTTGATCAAAAACCCATTATGTATTCCCCAAACAAAAACTTCTTCATTATTCACGATAACAATTGGATTTACAGGGGCTTTTTGAGGATCTTTTTTTCTGTCAAAGTCTAATGTCAAATCAAGTTTTGGTTTGGATTCAAGATTATTGATATCTCCATTTAAAACTTTGATTTGTGGAATTACCTTACACCATTCAGACCATTTGTTAAACGCCAAAAATTTATTTTTGACTACTTCAGGTGAAGCATTAATATTTACCTCTGTGTAAACAGTTCGTTTACCTTTTACCTCATCTACGTTTCTTATATAATCATATGTTTTTTGTGCAAACACTAATTGCGACATTAGGGCGAATGTAAGTACTGCTAAGCCGTTTCTCATCGGTACCATTAGAGTTTCTCTCGTAATCCCGTTTCCCAGGAAGACTTAACGTCGATTAAATTAATAGAGATTTCTTCATTTATTTCTATCATTTTACTTTTATTTGTTTTTCCGATAACTGCAATTTCGATATTATTTATTAAAAACTCTTTCTCTACTTCTTTCAAGTAACATGAATCTATTTCAAGAATAAAGCCGCCTGTCTCACTGAATAAAAAAGCTTCTGGCTTCAGGATTGTTTTGTAGTTAACACTGCAACCGATGTTATTTTCAAATGTCATTTCTGCCAAAGCTGCAGATAATCCACCATCGCTAATATCATGACAAGAGAGGATGAGCTTCTTGTCAATGCAGGTTGTTAAGGAAAAAATTTCACCTTTAACTGTATTTAGATCTGGTTTTGGGACATTTGCTCCAAGCTCGTCAAATAGGTCATAATATAGTGACCCCCCAAGCTCATTTTTCCGCTTTCCTATCATTAATATAAGTGAGTTTTCTTTCTTAAAGCTCATTGTTATTGCATTATCAATGTTTTTAATTTTACCTAAGCAGCTAACAATCGGGCTTGGTGGGATTGCACCAAATTTTGATTCGTTATAAAAGCTAACATTCCCTGCAATAATTGGAGTTGGACTATTGGGATGTTCTTTTAAGGTCACGGTTTTGCATGTATCGGAAATTCCTCTTGTGCTCTCAACAAACTCCCACATTTGTTCAGGCTTTTCTGGGTTTCCAAAGCATAAACAATCTGTTAGGGCGTGAGGTGTTGCTCCAACGGAAGCAACATTTCGCATAGATTCAACCGTTGCATTTACTCCCACCCAATATGGACTAATTAACCCATATCTAGGGTTCTGGTCAGTAGATAATGCGATACCAAGATTTCTAATTTCAGAAGGGTATTCTGATGAATTAAATGGAGTGAGTACCCCTGAATTTGAAAAACCGGGTTCGGTATGTGTTCTTCCCTGCACCTGTTTATCATATCTTTCAAATATTGGTTCTCTGCTTGCCATGTTTTCATGAGACATAACATTCAATAATATTTTATTAAAATCAGATGGTGTTTCTAAAACAGGTTCCTTAAAAGTTTTCTTTGGGTCTTCATAAGGCCGTTCATAGAGGAAGCCTTTTGTAACTTCAGATGCAACGGCATTAACGATTTCTTCATCTTTATCATGGACAATATACTGCCCATCATCTCTTATTTTTCCTATCAAGGAGGCCTTAGCACCTTTGCTTACTCCGGGAAGATCGAAGGTTATGTTATAGTGATTAATAATTAGTTTTGTGATTGAAGGGGGGCAAACCCACATAAAACGTTCTTGAGTTTCACTGCAAAGATAAACGGATGAATGTAAACCTTCCATACCCTTATGAATTTTGTCCATCCATATTTCTGATCCATAACCTGATGTTTCAGCAAGTTCAACACTGGCGCATGCTACACCCCCCGCACCTAAGTCTTTGAATCCAACTTGACCAATTAAATTTTTTTCTTTTAGAATATTAAATAATGCATACGTTGACTTTAACAGGTGTCGTTCTAAGAATGCATTTGGTTCTTGAACAGCACCTTTATTCTGATCTTTTTTTTCTTCTTCTAATTCTATAGAAGCAAAGCTTGCTCCACCAAAACCGCTGTTGTCAGTTGGTTTTCCAATTAATACTAAGTCGTATCCATCAGCATTTTCAGGTGCGTAAGAATGTATAATATTATCTTCCCTAACGATTCCTAGAGTTACTAATGTAACAAGGCAGTTTTCATTATAACCTTTGTTATAATAAAGATCTCCTCCAATATTAGGAATACCTAATGGATTACCATAGCCTGCTATCCCAGAAACAACACCATCATGAATCCATTTTGTCTTGCTTTTATTAATTTCACCGAATCTAAGAGAATCTGTACAAGCAATGACTTCAGCTCCCATACACATTACATCTCTAACATTTCCTCCTACTCCGGTTGCTGCACCCTCAAAAGGCACAATTTGAGAAGGGTGGTTGTGAGACTCATGGCTCATAACAATACACCAACGCTTCCCATTATTATCCGTGGTTACAGCAATAACACCTGCATCCTCTTTTGCACCAAGAACAACATCAGGACTTTCCGTTATAAATTCTTTTAAATAAGAGCGGCTACTTTTATAGCTACAATGCTCTGAACCTTGAATAGAAAACAAAACTAGTTCGGCAATAGATGGAGCCCGACCAAGCATTTTATGTTGGATTTTTTTTACCTCATGCGAAGTAAGGGATATGTTTAACTCGGCAAGAGTCTTTTGTATTTCTTGATCATTAAGATCGCTAAAGTCAACAATCTCTTTTGTAAAAGCCATTACCTTATTATTGTTTCATGGCGTTGAGGTCCAACTGAAACAATCTTAACGGGACACTTTACTTCTTTTTCTATGAATAGAATATATTCTTTTAGAGTTTTGGGGAAAAACTCATACCCCTTATCCCAGATATTTTCGGGAATAGCTTCCCATCCGGGGAGAGATTTGTAAATAGGAGTTGCCTGTCGATACTTTGTTAAACTTGCGGGCATTTCTTTTACTTCTTTACCATCAATATCATAAGCAATACAAACGGGGAGTTTTTTAAAGCCATCTAGAACATCTAGTTTAGTAAGAGCTATTTCAGTAAGTCCATTCACTCGAACAGCTTGTCTTACTTGTACAAGATCTAACCAGCCAACCCTTCTGGGCCTACCTGTTGTTGTGCCATATTCCCCTCCTTTTTCACGTAAAGATTCAGCTTCAGGTCCAACTATTTCAGAGGGTAAAGGACTCTCTCCAACTCTACTAAGGTACGCTTTAACAACTCCAATGACGCGATCAATTTTATGAAAACTAACTCCTGTACCAGTAGAGATGTGGCCTGCTGCTGTATTTGAAGATGTTGTGTATGGGTATATCCCATGATCAACATCAAGACTTATTCCTTGTGCTCCCTCAAATAAAATTGATTTACCACTTTTATATGCGTTGTAAAGTTCAACAGATGTATCCTTTATATAAGGTTTTAAAAGTCTACCATATTCGATATATGTTTTAAAAATTTCCTCTTTGGATATGTTTAGAGACTTTGAAAGCGATTTTTCAATAAGGCCCTTAGCAAAATGGTACCCCTTTTCAAGCTTCTCTTTAAAAATATCAGGCTCTAAAAGATCTACAATCCGAATACCATTACGAAACATTTTATCGGCATAGACCGGAGCTATGCCTCTATTTGTGCTCCCCGCCGCAAGGTCTCCTTGGTGTCCGGATAACGCACCATCAAGAATGATATGGTACGGCATAATAGTATGAGAGCGATCACTAACCATTAACTTTGGATTAATACCTTTTTTTTGGACATATGCAATTTCATCAAGAAGAGCTTTAGGGTCTACAACAACTCCATTACCAATAATAGACATTGGTTCGCCATAGACTATACCGGAAGGGATTAAATGTAACTTGAAGGTTTTTCCTTCAACAATTATAGTATGTCCTGCATTATTCCCACCATGAAACCGAACAACATAATCAGATTCACCAGCGAAGAAATCTGTTATTTTTCCCTTGCCTTCATCGCCCCATTGGGCTCCGACAATTACGGTAATTTTAGAGTCTAAGGAAGACATTTAATGCCATAGTTTAATTTTTAGATTTAACCAGTTAAAGACACTTAAATATTAAAAATACGAAGCCGAAATTATATTCAATCAAATCTAGATAAAACGGCAATAATCACTTTTTTTTATTTTTATTTAAAGATTTTTGTTTGGCCCATGATAGTATCTGTTTTAATGGAGGAAAGTAGTCTGCTAGTATGATTAAACCGGGTATTCCAAACATCCAGCCCTGAAAAATGGGTATTAAACCACCAATTAAACCAATTATTAATAAAATAATCCCAAGCCCAACTCTGAAAAAAGTTTTAATCATTTAATTTTAATAAAAATTTTATCTGTAAGATAGTTGTTTAAATCAATATTTTTATTTTCGTATAAAGTTTTTTCCAAGAATAAAAAAGCTAGGTCATTTATTATTTTTATGGATTTCATGGGTGGATTTTCTCCAACATCCATGACGTATTTTATAACAGGAGAAAAAAGAGGTATATCCGTATAGTCTAAATGCAGGCTGTTTTTGACAAAAACATGAAATATTTGTGATGTGGAGGCACTCAGTAACATTTCTAAGTTTTTGTAGTTTGAGGGGTAATCTGAGTCATCCCAAGATGGTCTTCCAATACAAAAAAGGGGAATATTTAAACCTGAGTTCATTACCTCTTCAGGCAAAGGACTGAACCAACCATCTAACACAAAACAGCTCTTAATTCTGTTGTCTAAGTTAGAGGCGAAAATTGCCGTTGCTCCACCATATGAGTGACCTGCGATAGCTATTTTAGTTAAGTCTAAATGATTAAATAATATAGAATTTGTTTTTTCTGATCCAATTTCTTCTAACTTATTTATCAAAAAGATAATGTCTTTTGTTCGTGTAATAATTTGATTTTTCCTAATAGATAAGCTATCTGGATGGCCTGTTAAGTCCGATCTGTAGTCAGCAATTGAAGAGTCTGGGTATATTGTAATATTTGCATCGTAACTATGATTAATAGCGAAAACAGCATAACCCTGGCTTGCCAAATGTTCAAAAAGAGCTTGGTGTAATAATCTAGAACCTGTAATTCCATGTGAGAAAATTAGTACAGGTATTTTTTGATCTAAAATCTTGACTGGGATATTTTTAAAACTATTTGATTTAACATATTCTAAATGTGTTGGCAAAAAAGAAGGTATTTTGCCAGCTTCAGCCATTGTTTTTGCACGCAGAGCCATATAATTCATATATGGCTCAGGCTCGGATATATTTTTCTTTTCACCAGGGTACCATGATTGAACAACAAGCTTACGAAAATCAGTTGAATCTTCATTGGTGAACCACTCTGATCTTGTTGAATCTGTCCAACAGAATAATCTAGTCCCAATCTCACACTCTCCATCTGGATCGGGTAAATCAAAAACGGGTATTATATACGGAATAAAGGCAGCTAGGAAAAACCAGATAATAGTAATCGTATTTAGTACAATGTTTTTTTGTTTGAAGAACTTAACTCTTAGGTAAATAAAGGGCAGGATAAAAAGAGCAAGGTTGAACTGCCAACGGAACCCTTCTATATAATATTGTAATATGACACCAAAAATTGAAAAAAATAACGTAGCAAGAAATTTTTTTTCATCTTTTTTAAAGATTAATAGATAAATTGATACACCAATTAGAAAGAGACTAATTGTTTCAAGAGGTCTCATTTGAAATAACCTATATTGTATTTAAATAAAAAGATATGGAAAAAAAAGATAGTAGCAAATTGAAAAAGTTAAAATTTAAAAGAATATCCAGTAATAAAATGGATGCTAGATCAGAAGCTTTTTTAAAAAGAATGCTTCGTCGAAGATCTGTTCGTCATTTTTCAAAAGAATCAGTACCGATAAGTCTCATTAAAGATGCAATTAAAATTGCAAGTTCGGCACCATCTGGAGCAAACAAACAACCTTGGCATTTTACAATTGTGAAAGATCGCTTTTTGAAAAAAAAAATAAGATCTGCAGCAGAAAAAGAAGAAAAACTTTTTTATCAAAATCGTGCGCCAGATTATTGGCTTGATGATTTAAAAAAATTTAGAACTAATTGGGAAAAACCTTTTTTAGAAGATGCCCCCTTTTTAATTGTTGTTTTTAAAAAAAGTTTTACAATAAGTGGAGAGAAAAAGACAAAAAATTACTACGTTAACGAATCTGTAGGCATAGCATCCGGATTTTTATTGACTTCTTTACACAATGTAGGTCTTGCCACCTTAACTCACACGCCGGCGCCAATGGGTTTTTTGGAAAAACTTCTTAATAGGCCTAATAATGAAAAGGCAATTTTACTCATACCGGTTGGTTTTCCCTCTGAGAATGCAGAAGTCCCAGATTTAAAAAAAAAGCGATTAAAAGATATTTGTAACATAATATGAGGTAAAAATGTCAGTTAGAATTCTAATTACGGGCGGTACTTTTGATAAAGAGTACAATGAAATTGATGGTAGGCTTTATTTCAATAAAACTCATATTGAAGAATTGTTAGCGCTGGGTCGTTGTAGACTCGAAGTTGAAATTTCTACATTAATGCTCATTGATAGTCTTAAGATGAGTGATAAAGACAGAAAGCTCATTTCAGACTCCTGTAAGAAAATAAAAGAGCATCAGATTGTAATTACACATGGAACGGATACTATGGGAAAAACGGCAGAATTGATTGCTGCCCAAAAATTAGATAAAACAATTATTTTAACCGGCGCAATGATTCCTTATAAGTTTGGAAGTAGTGATGGTTTGTTCAATGTAGGAAGTGCTTTGGCCTTTTCTCAAGCGCTTCCTTTTGGTGTTTATATAGCAATGAATGGACAATATTTTACGTGGGATTCTGTGAAAAAGAACCGATCCACTGGAATTTTTGAGCGCATTGCATAGTAAAAGACGCTCTTCTAAATAGAGCGCCTTTTATTATATTTTAACAGAGGTTCAATTAATTACAGGTAGTTTCAATTAAAATTGCACAAACTTTATAGGGATCCATATTTGCTGAAGGCCTTCTATCTTCAAGATATCCGAACCCGTCATTTGCCGTCTGCATTGGAATCCGAATGGAAGCACCTCTATCGCTCACGCCATAACGAAATTCTTTAATACTACACGTTTCATGAAGGCCTGTTAGCCTTTCTTCATTATGTGCTCCATACACTTCAATATGTTTATCGTGTTTTTTACTAAGTTTTTCACAGGCATCTTCAATAACCTTAATCCCACCCGCTGAGCGCATCGATTCAGTACTGAAGTTTGTATGAGCTCCTGCACCATTCCAATCACCTTTCACTGGTTTAGGGTGGAGGGTTGCACTAACACCGTAGTCTTCTGCGATCCGATAAAGCAACCATCGAGATAGCCACATTTGATCGCCCGAATCTAGTGGGCTGAGAGGGCCTATTTGATATTCCCATTGTCCGGGCATTACTTCAGCATTAATTCCGGAAATTTGTAATCCGGCATCAATACATAATTGCATATGCTCCTCAACAATGTCTCTTCCGTAAACTTCGTCTGCACCAACACCACAGTAAAAGGGTCCTTGGGGTGCAGGGTAGCCACCTTCTGGCCAACCTAAAGGATTTCTACCCTCGAAAAGAGTATATTCTTGTTCAATACCAAACCAGGCTTTTTCATCTTTATATTTTTCAGAAAGGACTCTTAATGGAGCACGAGTATTTGTCGAGTGAACGGTTCCATCTGCGTTCATTACTTCGCACATAACTAATAGGTCGTCTCCTCCTCTAATAGGATCTGGTACTTTATAGACAGGTTTTAACAAGCAGTCACTGTTATTTCCTTCGGCTTGATTTGTACTTGATCCATCAAACCCCCAATCTGGTAAATCTTTTATTGTCTTGATTGGACCTTCCAGTACCTTTGTTTTTGATCTTAATTTTTGCGTAGGTGCATGACCATCCATCCAAATATATTCTAAGCGAACCTTACTCATATTTCAACCTTTTTAATGTTTATAGTTAATTATTCTTAAAAATTTAAATATTTATAGATAAAATATATAAAATATTTAAGAAAATATAAAAGAATTTTTATAAAATTTTTAAGGTCTTTTTTAAATATTGATTATATTAAAAGGAAGGGAATACGGGTAGAACCCCACTGAGTTGTTTATTAAAGAGGTATAGTGGAGCCTGGTTTGTAAGATGAAAGAATAATTTGTGTCTCTGTCCGAGCAACTCCAGGCCAGCTTTGTATTTTTCGTAACAGTTCTTCAAGTGTGTTTGAATTTTTTGTTACTACATATAGCATGTGTGATCCGTTTCCGGTTGTACTAAAACATTGAACAACCTCAGGTGTTTCTTCAGCTGCTATAGTTACCTCTTTATAATATTGAGAGGAACCAGAAATAATAGTAATTATGGCTGAAACATCAAGACCTATTGAACTTGGGTCAATTGCTGTTTGAAACCCTAAAATCACACCATTTTCTTGAAGTTTTCTAATACGCTCTGTTACCGTTGGCACGGAAACATTTACCTTTTCAGCAATATGGCTCGCTGACTCTCTAGCATCTTTTTGAAGAGTTTTTAATATTTGTATATCAGTTTCGTCTAGTTTCATTTTATTTTAAGTAATTACTCTCTAAATATACTAAAGAGAGTCTATAAATAGTGTTAATAACAGTTTTATTTCATTTTTTAAAAATTTATATATTTTTAACTATATTTGTGTAGTACAAATTCAAATATTGTAAGGAGATTGTAATATGAGAAAAATTGTTTTATACCATAACCCAAGGTGAAAGAAAAGTCGAGGGGCCGTGCAGCTCCTAGAGGAATCTAACAGAGAATATGAAGTCCGAGAGTATTTAAAAAACCCTCTATCTGAAAAACAAGTTTTAGATCTATCTTATAAACTAGGGCTTTCGCCCGGTCTATTTGTGAGAAAAAATGAAGCAGATTTTAAATTTAATAAATTGAAAAATTTAATATCCGATGATTTAAAAATGGCTAAAGCTATATCAAAGTATCCTAAAATAATGGAAAGGCCAATTGCGGTATTGGGCAGCAAAGCTGTGATCGGCCGCCCACCAGAAAAAATATTAGATTTGTTAATAAACAAGGATTAAAATGAAAACATCTAAAATTCCCCTCCTATTTCTATTACTAATTGGCTGCGATCCCTTTGTAACCGAGTTTTCGGAAACGGAAAATGCAGTGATGTATAAAGCTTCAAATATTCCCGGCGATTCTGATGTTTATGATGATGGAGCGCTTAAAGTGGTTACTTGGAATATTCGCTTTGGTTCTGGGCGTTTTCCTTTTTTTGGAGACTCTTGTGGAGACGAAGTAATATCCGAAAACAGCGATGTAAAGTTAATAATGCAGGCCATTGCAGATACATTAAATAAGATTGATGCGGATATAGTTCTTCTTCAAGAAGTTGATGTTTCTTCAAAAAGAACGGGCTATCTGGATCAGGTTCAATATCTATTAGAAAACACATACCTTAATTATGGTTGTTATGCCTCAATGTGGAAGGCCGATTTTATACCAACTGATGGAATTGGGAAAATCAACACAGGAAATGCAATTCTCTCGAGGTATGAGATTACAGAAGCAGAGAGGGTTGAACTAAGGCTTCGAACAGACCAAGATGATTTAATACAATATTTTTATCTGAGGCGCAATATTTTAAAAGCAAAAATTCCTTCTTTAGCTCAATCAGGAAAAGATTTTTTCGCAGTCGATATTCATGCAACCGCATTTGCGACTGATGACACAAAACAGCAACATCTCATAAAATACTCAGAGGTTCTAAGTGAAATAGCGAATAATAATGGTGTTTTTGTTAGTGGGGGAGACTTGAATTCCGTTCCTCCAAATTCAACAGTTGATTTCTGTATGCTGGATAAGTGTGATTCCGAAAAGTACGTTGATTCAGAAGGGTCTGAAAGTGAATACCATTCTATTGATTCATCCGCTGGTCCCCATAAAGAAGGCGCATTTTTTGATAATTTTGAAGGAGAGCCAGATATTCTTCAGCCATTATATAATAATTATAGTGCCGCAATTTCTCATGCAGATGGTTCAACATTAGATTCTAGTAACTACACTCACGCTCCAAGTACTAGTTATGAGAGGCATGATATTAAATATGACAGGAAGCTCGATTACCTCTTCACAAATGGGTCGTGGGAAGATGGCTCAGGGTATACTCATCAAGAAGCATGGGCTCTTAGTGATCATATGCCGGTAAGTGCTATTTTCATACCTGTGTTTGAACAGGAGCTTTAGAATGAAATATTTACAAATTATATTGGCTCTAACTTTTTCAAGCAACCTTATTTTTTCTATGAGTGGTTCTTGGAATGCCAATTCAGCGAGTATTTTAGAAAATAAAAAATGGGAAGTAGGTCTTTTCCAGCCTTTTAGATATGGTTATTCTGAAAAAGTAGAATACAGTGTTCATCCTATAGTATTCTTTGTTATGCCAAATATGTCAATCAAAAAAGAAGAAAAAAACTGGAAGGGCTTTAATGCGGCCAGCTCTCTTTCTTTTAGGTACCCAACTCCACTACTAAATATATTATCTAGAAAAGGTATTGGTGGATTGCTCGATCCTAATTTAAATCTGCCTCCGATGCTTGGGGTTTCATATTCTTGGATAATGTCTAAACCGCTAAAATATTTTGATTTAACAATTACAAATGGACTTGATTTTGGTTTAGTGTATGGATCTTTAAAGAAGAGTTCAACAATAGATTTACCATTAGTTTTTCATCGTTTGTCTGTATTTAATAATGGTTGGGGATATCATGGAGGAATTGATATTCAGAAACCACTTCTCAAAAATTTTTCAGTACTTATAGATCTGGATTTATTACTGTTGCCTAACTTAGATAAAGCTCAATCTAATCCAAGCTTTGAGAAAATGAGGGGGAATTATTCTCTGGAACATAAGTTCCTTTTGAGCTGGTCTAAGTCACAAAAGTTTAGGGTGACAACCGGGTATAAATTAGTACATGCAGAATTTCCGTTTGGGGAGCAAACGCGATTGCTACCTTATATGCCTTTGATAGAAAAATGGGTTCCGATAGTAGAATTACAATGGTCGGGATATAAAAAAAACTAAAAATAAATATATAATAATTGTCAGACAGGATTGGAAGAAATCAATAGAAGTGTAATTATATGTACATTTATAGTTAAGGGTGAGCATGAAACTTTTACCTTGACTCATAACAAATCAACATTTAGGTTTACACAATTGATTTTTGGGATATTGAGGATACCAAACGGCTAAAACTATATATTTCGGTCACTAGACTAGTAAATTTGCTGTTTTAACGTAAGTAAGCCATTTTTGTTCCCTAAAAAATTTTTAATAAACTCTATTATGGAGGCTGTATAATGAAACGAATTATGTATTTAGTGTACTTAACCGCATTTTTATCTGTCGGTTGGTCACAAACTACTGGAAAGCTCACTGGTGTTGTTCAAGGAGATGATGGTTCTGCGCTTGTAGGTGCAAACGTTATTATTCTTGGAACAGGATCAGGTGCATCTGCAGGAGACGCAGGTGATTACACAATTTTAAATGTTCCCGCTGGTTCTTACACAGTTATGGCGAGTTATATTGGATATGCTTCTAAAGAAGTTTCTAATGTTCAAATTATATCCGGCTTAAGTACAGAAATTGATTTCTCGCTTTCAACAAGTTCAATTGAAGGTGAGGTTGTTCAAGTTACAGCCGTGAAGCCTCTAATTCAAAAAGATGAGACATCATCTGTAAGCACTGTTTCAAGCGAACAGTTAAGAAACATGCCGATTAGAGATTTAAACTCAATCCTAGCCACAGTTCCTGGTGTTGTTGTTCAAAATGACGAAGTATATATAAGGGGTGGAAGAAACAATGAAATTGCATACTACCTCAATGGAGCGGGTACAACAAATTTAGGAGACAGGTCAAACCTAGTCTATGTTCCTGCAGAAGCTGTTGAAGAGCTTCAGGTTCAAGTTGGTGGTTATGATGCAGAAATTAGTGGTGCTAATTCTGGGGTTATCAAGCGTACCCTCAAAAAAGGAACATCTGAATATTCAGGTTCATTCTCAGTTCAGAACGATGGAGCGGGTTCCGGAGAAGGTTCATTTGGAGACGGTTACTCTTATGGTCATCAGACAGTATTAGCTGCTGTTAGCGGACCTTTGCTACCAGGAAATGAAAGTTTAAAGTTTTATGCAGCTGTTGAAAAAAGTACAGAAGATGATTCATATGTTAAAATTGCAAATGGTTTTGAATTCAAAGATCAATTAGATGAAAGAACAGATAACTCTTCTTATGTTGACCAATTTGATTTGACTTGGAAAGACGGAGCTACACCAGGTCGTGA
>Ga0206682_10000779_pt1 | contig 33269 bp, 25 predicted proteins | sample M240m12015metaG_FD_155444 | JGI IMG/M metagenome (GOLD analysis project Ga0206682, IMG submission 155444) | Ammonia-oxidizing marine archaeal communities from Monterey Bay, California, United States - M2 40m 12015 | ecosystem: Environmental > Aquatic > Marine > Intertidal zone | place: USA...
CGGTGAAGCTATTGATATTGATGATGTGTATAGCAAAGCTTCTAACGCTGACTTTTTTAATTATATTAAAAATAAATTAGAATTTGATCAGCTTATATGGGAGTTTGGAAATGATGAAAATCCAGACTGGGTTCACGTTAGTTATAATTTAGGTAAAAATAGAATGCGTATACTTAAAGCTATTAAAGAAAACGGTAGAACAAAATATATAAACATTACAAATGAATGATCCAATTACTTCAAGAGTGCAAAAAGCACCTTTAATGAAAAAATCAAAGCCACCAGCGCCTTCTAAAAAGAAAAGCTTAGGTTATTACAATAAAGCCAACCCAACAGGCACAGGGGCAGCGGCAGGTGGAGGTATGACAGCAAAAGGTACTGCGAAATACAGAAAAGACAATCCTGGAAGTAAATTAAAAACAGCGGTTACAACACCGCCTAGTAAATTAAAACCTGGTAGTAAAGCTGCCAAACGAAGAAAATCATTTTGTGCGAGATCAAAAAGCTGGGACTCAGAGAGAGGTAGAGCAGCTCGTAGAAGATGGAACTGTTAACTTAAATTTTATATTATGAATACAATTACAATTACCCTGGCTGTATTAGTCACACTATCAATTTTATTAAACTTTTACTTGATATATCTTTATACTGGTAAAATAAAAGATGCAGATCGCGATATGATTGCTGATGCTGCAGAAGAAGCCGCTGCAGAGATTAAAAAAAGAGCTAAAACTGTTGTTAAAGAAATTAATGATGTTGGCGCTGCTGTAAAAGAAGTTGGAAATCAGATTGGAGATCTCCCAAGTGCTGTAGCCGGAAAAACAAGAGCAGGACGTAAACCTAAGAAATAATGGCTGATAAGAAAAAATTTAAAGACACAGCTGTCGGACAATTTTTACTTAACAAAATTCCAAATGTTGTAGGAGCTATAGCGGGCGATACACCTGTGGGTTCTGTTATACAAGCTATAATTGGGGGGTCTGATATGTCAGATTCTGATAAAGAAATTGCTCTTGAAAAATTAAAAATGGAAAGAGCTGAAATAGATGGTGTAACAAAACGTTGGGTAGCTGACGCAAGATCAGGAAGTTGGCTTGCATCTAATGTAAGGCCATTAGTGTTAGTTTTTTTAACAATATCATATGTTGTTGGATGGTATTTAGGATATTCATTAGACAATATAACCTCATTATTAACAATAGTAATCGGAGGCTATTTCGGATCTCGTGGAGTGGAAAAAGTCTTTGGAAATAGTAAACATAAATAACAAATAAAATGGAAATTAAATTAAATGAATTACAATTGCAGCGAATTAATCAAGTATTAAATGAATTACCTATTCGCGAAATCAATAAAGTAAAAGCTATTCTAGCTATTATTGAAGAATCAAATCAAAGCAAAGAAATTAAAAATGAATCTAATAAGAAAAATTAGTATTGGTCGTGATTATAAAAACGATGCCATGCATTACAGTGTTGGGCAAGAAGTTTTCGGGGGTCATACTATATCGGAAATAATAGAAAAAAAAGACTGCTATAAAATATATATTAAAAAAAATGATGAGGTTTTACCTTGGAAAGAGTTTAATAAAAATATGGCGGTATCAATAGAATTTAATTTAGAATATTAATGAAGCATAACCATGCTTATATTGTTGAACCAATTAATGGTAGATACAATAATAAAAAAAATGTTGAAGGTCAAGAATTAATATTAAATACATCAGTAGAAGATCATAAGTTTGTAAATAGATTAGGCATTATAATTGAAACACCAATCATTAAAGACGAATATGATTTACAAATAGGTGATGAAGTAATTATTCATCATAATGTATTTAGAAGATATTATGACGTGCGGGGTGATGAAAAAAATAGTCGTAACTATTTTGAAGAAGATAAATACTTTTGCTTTAGCGATCAAATATTTTTATACAAAAGAAGTGGTAAATGGTACACACCACCTGGATTTTGCTTTGTAAAACCAATTAAAAGCACAAATAATCTTACTGAAGATAAAGAAGAGCCACTCATGGGTGTTTTAAAGCACTTAGGAAGCTATTTAAAGAGCTTTGGATTACAAAATAATGATTTAATAGGTTTTACACCAAACAGTGAATATGAGTTCGTTATAGACAACGAAAAATTATATAGAGTACCGCTTAATTCAATTTCAATTAAATATGAACGCAAAGGAACTGAAGTCGAGTATAATACAAGCTGGGTATAAGGCAGTACACGAACTTATAAGGGTAGCAGAAGAAGAAATAATTGTTGAGGGCGGTGATGATGAGCTCGCCGCTGATAGATTAAAAAATGCTGCTGCAACTAAAAAGCTTGCAATATTCGATGCTTTTGAAATTCTTACACGCATAGAAGCTGAAAAGAATTTAATGGAAGATAAGCCCATTGAAAATAAAGGAGCATTTGGTGGATTTGCTGAAAGAAGATCTAAATAATGTACAAACAAACATTAGTTAAAACCGTAACCCCAGTTAAGCCTAACGTAATCAAAAGATTAAATAGGTATAATAAATGGCTATATGGTTATAATAAAGAGCACGATATTGTTGTTATAAGCAAAAATGGTAAGATAGGTGATATTATTGAGCTGCAAGGATTGTATATAGCATTGCCACCTGTTCCAAAACAAGTAGATAACAATAATAATAAATGGGTTGCGCAAGAATATCCTAAAGATTTAAAAAATATCAAAAGTATATTTGATTGGGAAAGCTATCCTGAAACATTTAAATCAAAGTGGTATGATTATATTGATAAAGAATTTACAAAGCGTGATGAGGGGCATTGGTTCAATAATAAAAATGTGCCTACTTATGTTACTGGTACTCACTACATGTACTTGCAGTGGACTAAAATTGACGTTGGGCAACCAGACTTTAGGGAAGCAAACAGATTATTCTTCATATTCTGGGAAGCTTGCAAAGCAGATAAAAGATGCTACGGAATGTGCTATCTTAAAAATAGACGGTCAGGTTTTAGTTTTATGTCCTCCTCTGAAACGGTCAACATGGCAACCATATCTTCAGATTCAAGGTTTGGAATATTATCAAAGACGGGTTCAGATGCAAAGAAGATGTTTACAGACAAGGTTGTACCAATATCAGTCAACTACCCGTTCTTTTTCAAACCCATCCAGGACGGAATGGACAGGCCAAAATCAGAAGTCGCATACAGGGTACCTGCCTCAAAACTTACCAAAAAGAGTATTACCCAAACCAGTGAAAAACAAATACTAGAAGGTTTAGACACTACAATTGACTGGAAAAATACTGGAGATAACAGTTATGATGGTGAGAAGCTTAAGTTATTAGTACATGACGAATCAGGTAAATGGGAAAGGCCTGACAATATATTAAACAACTGGAGGGTAACAAAAACAACGTTACGATTAGGTAGTAAGATTATTGGAAAATGCATGATGGGATCAACATCTAACGCATTGGAAAAAGGAGGAGGTAATTTTAAAAAGCTTTATAATGATTCAGATGTTACAAGAAGAAATAGAAATGGACAGACTAGCTCGGGATTATATAGTTTGTTCATACCTATGGAATGGAACTACGAAGGATACATTGATTCTTTTGGATACCCTGTCTTTGATACTCCAGAAAAACCCGTCATTGGAAATGATGAAGAGTACATCGATACTGGGGTCATAGAGTTTTGGGAAAACGAAGTTGAAGGCTTAAAGCATGATAGCGATGGATTAAATGAATACTACCGCCAGTTCCCCCGGACGGAGGAGCATGCTTTTAGGGATGAAGCTAAAAACAGTATATTTAATTTAAGTAAAATATACGAGCAAATTGATTTTAATGAAAGTGCCACTCGTGACGGTCTTGTTACTAAAGGATCGTTTTCTTGGGAAAATGGAATAAAAGATAGTAGAGTTATATTTTCACCCAACCCAAGTGGTAGGTTTTTAGTTAGCTGGGTACCATCTAAGAATATGCAAAACAACGTAATAGTAAAGAATGGTACAAAACATCCGGGAAATGAACACGTTGGTGCATTTGGTTGCGACTCATATGATATATCGGGTACAACAGATGGAATAGGCTCAAAAGGTTCCTTACATGGACTTACTAAGTTTAGTATGGAAGATGCACCACCCAATACATTTTTTTTAGAATATGTTGCAAGACCCCAAACTGCAGAAATATTTTTTGAAGATATGCTTATGGCTTTAGTTTTTTATGGTATGCCAATATTAGCGGAAAATAATAAGCCAAGATTATTATACTATTTAAAACGAAGGGGTTATAGAGGATTTTCAATGAACCGTCCTGATAAAATTTGGAATAAATTATCTGTAACAGAAAAAGAAATAGGTGGTATACCTAATACGTCAGAAGATATAAAACAAGCTCATGCTGCTGCTATAGAAACTTATATAGATAAATATGTTGGTTATAATGAAGAAGGTTGCGGTAATATATATTTTAATAGAACACTAAATGACTGGGCTAAATTTGATATAAATAAAAGAACAAAATATGATGCAACTATTAGTTCTGGGCTCGCTATTATGGCTTGCAATAGGCATTTATATCATCCAAAACCAAAATACGAAAAACAATCGTTAGGAATAAAAATAAAAAGATTTAATAATAAAGGAATGCATTCGCAAATAATTAAGTAGCATGGCTGAAACAATATTAAAAAGTTCATTTCCAAGTCAAATAGCAAGCGACGAGGAAAAGGCTAGTGAAGAATACGGATTAAAAGTTGCCCGTGCTATTGAACATGAATGGTTTAAAAGAGATAGTGGAGCAACACGCTTTTATTCTAATAGAGACGAGTTTCACAAACTACGCTTATATGCTAGAGGTGAACAATCAACAAAAAAATATAAAGATGAATTATCTATCAATGGTGATTTATCTTATTTAAACTTAGATTGGAAGCCTGTGCCAATTATACCTAAATTTGTAGATATTGTTGTTAATGGAATGTCTGATAGGATGTACGATATTAAAGCATTCTCACAAGATCCATCTTCTATAAAAGAAAGAACCGACTATGTGGAGTCTATTTTAGAAGATATGCAAACGCGTGAAATTTCTGATCAAATAATGGAAAAACTTGGGATCAATGTATACAATACGGATCCAACAAAACTACCTGAATCAGAAGAAGAGCTTTCTTTACATATGCAGCTTGAATATAAGCAAGCAATTGAAATTGCAGAGGAGCAAGCTATAAATTCTGTATTTAATAATAATAATATTGATCTTATAAGAAAAAGAGTAAATTACGATTTAACTGTTATTGGTATTGGAGCTACAAAAAACGATTTTAATAAATCTGAAGGCATAAATATAAAATATGTTGACCCAGCCGATTTAGTGTATTCTTATACAGACTCGCCTTACTTTGATGATATATATTATGTTGGCGAAGTTAAGTCTGTAACTATCAACGAGTTAAAACTGCAGTTTCCAAATTTAACAGACGAAGATCTTAAAGAATTATCAAAACAAGGCGTTCAGACTGCTTCTTCTCATAATAGACATATTAATGAAGATAGCGTTTTAGACGCAAATACTATTCAAGTTTTATATTTTAATTATAAAACATATAATAACGAGGTATTTAAAATAAAGAAAACAGCATCTGGCGCTGATAAAGCAATTCCTAAAAACGATCAATTTAATCCACCTAAAGATGATAGATCAAGATTTACAAAAGAATCAAGATCTATAGATGTAGTTTATGATGGGGCTTTTATATTAGGAACAAAACATTTGCTTAAGTGGGAAATTGCTAAAAATATGGTAAGACCTAAAAGCGATACAACAAAAACAATGCTAAATTACAATATTGTAGCGCCTAGAATATATAAAGGAAAAATTGAGTCGCTTGTAAGTCGTATTACAAGCTTTGCTGATATGATTCAATTAACTCATTTAAAATTACAGCAAGTAATGTCAAGAATGATTCCAGATGGGGTTTATTTAGATGCAGATGGTCTTGCTGAAATTGATTTAGGTAATGGAACAAATTATAATCCGCAAGAGGCATTAAATATGTTTTTCCAAACAGGTTCCGTAATCGGTAGATCAATGACTACTGACGGTGACATGAATCCAGGGAGAGTACCTATTCAAGAATTAACATCTAATGGTGGTAATAATAAAATAAGTTCATTAATAAGTACTTATAATTATTATTTACAAATGATTCGTGATGTAACCGGACTAAATGAAGCACGAGATGGTTCTATGCCTGATAAAAATGCTTTAGTTGGGCTACAAAAATTAGCCGCTGCAAATTCAAATACAGCCACAAGACATATATTACAATCAAGTTTATATCTTATTACTAAAACAGCGGAAGCAATAAGTTTAAGAATATCTGATGTATTAGAATATTCCCCAACAAGAGATTCATTCATTTCAAGTATTGGTAGATTCAATGTTGGTACCCTTGAAAATATTAAAAATATGCATTTGCATGATTTTGGTATTTTTATTGAGCTATCTCCAGATGAAGAGGAAAAACAAAGGCTTGAAAATAATATTCAGCAATCATTGGCTAAAGACCAAATATATTTAGAAGATGCAATTGATATTAGAGAAGTTAAAAACCTTAAGCTAGCTAATCAATTATTGAAAGTACGTAGACGAAAAAAATTAGAATTAGATCAACAAAGACAACAAGCTAATATTAAGGCACAGGCAGATGCTAATTCACAAAATACACAAGTAGCTGCTCAAATGGAAATTCAAAAGAATGAAGCAATCACAGGGCAAAAAGTTCAGCTTATTCAAATTGAAAATGATCTTGAAATGCAAAAAATGATGCAAGAAAAAGAACTTAAGAAAGAGCTTATGAAATATGAGTTTGATCTTAATATGGCTCTTAAAAACAAAGAAACTGATTTGTTTACTGATAAAGAAAAGTATAAAGAAGATCGCAAAGACGAAAGAACTAGAATACAAGCATCTCAACAATCTAAACTTATTGAACAACGTAAGGATAGAAAAGGCGAACAAGAATTTGAATCCGCAGGTAATGATACCATGGGTAGCGGATTTAATTTAGAAATGTTTGAACCAAGATAATACCCAATTTTTTTTTAATTTTATAATATTTTATTATGGTAGAAGAAGCAGCAAATGTTGAAGAAACTGTTCAAGGAGAAGCACAACAAAATGCGCAAGAAACAATTGAACAACAAGCAAAAGAAAACCAGGCAGAAGAGCCTGCGGTTATTGAAACAAAAGATGATGATACCAATATTACTACAGATGAAGATGGTACAATCAAAATTGATTTAAGAAAACAACCTAAAACAAAAAAAAATGCCGTTCAAGAGCAAAGCGCAGATGAGGTTCCTGTACGCAACGAATCCGAAACTAGCGACGGAATACAAGAAAAAAACGACGAAAAAGCAAATGAAACAATTGCCGGAGAAAGTAACACCTCTGACGATGAGATGCCCGTCGTCGAACTTGTACAAGATGAAGAAGCGGTAGAAAAAGACCTAAGCTTAGCGGATAAAATAAAAGATATTCCTAATAAGCTTAAAGAAGGTGGAGAAGATGTAAATAATAATCAAGAAGCTAGTGAACTTCCCGAAAATATCAACAAATTAGTTGAGTTCATGAAAGAAACTGGCGGAACACTTGAAGATTATATAAATCTTAATAAAAATTATGACGATATGGAGAGCATGAGTTTGCTCCGTGAGTATTATCGTCAATCTAAACCTCATTTATCAGAAGATGAAATTTCTTTTTTAATAGAAGATAGTTTTTCATATGATGAAGAGATTGAAGAAGAAAGAGATATTAAACGCAAACAATTAGCGTTAAAAGAAAGCATTGCTGAAGCTAAATCAAATCTTACTAGTTTGAAAAGTAAATATTACGATGATCTTAAGTTAAGTTCAAAGTTAACTCCAGAACAAAAAGAGGCGGTTGAGTTTTACAATACCTACAAACAAGAACAAAGTCAATCACAACAATTAGCACAACAACAAAGATCTATATTCCAAGAAAAAACAAATGAATTGTTTTCTGAAAATTTCAAAGGTTTTGAATATAAAGTAAACGATCAAAAATATAGATTCAATGTTAAAGATGTTAATAATGTTAAAGATTCCCAAGCAGACATTAATTCATTAGTTAGCAGGTTTGTTAATGAAAAAAATGAAATTTCAGACGCAGCGGGTTATCATAAAGCATTATTTACCGCTATGAATTCTGATTCAATTGCTAATCATTTTTATGAGCAGGGTAAGGCTGACGCGATTAAAAATCAAATAGCTAAATCTAAAAACGTAGATATGGATCCACGTGGTACTCATGAAGCAGTTACAACTGATTCTGGATTTAAAATAAGAGCTATAAGTGGTGATGACAGTTCTAAATTACGTATAAAACTTAGAAAATAACAATTAAAAATAATTAAAAATGGGATTATTTGCAAACGGTGGATCGTTTCCTGCGGGATTAACGCCTACACCTACTAAAACACTTTTTTCCGGTAACTATCTTACTTTTGATAGTGCTACCGGTGGCGGAACTTTCGCCCAACAATTTTTACCAGACGTATACGAAAAGGAAGTTGAGCGTTACGGAAATCGCTCTGTTTCTTCTTTCTTACGCATGGTAGGAGCTGAAATTCCTTCTGCTTCAGATCAAGTTATTTGGTCAGAGCAAGGGAGATTACATATTGCTTATGATGCTGCAACTGCTGTAGCTTCTACAAGCACTATTACTGAAGTTGGTCATGCTGTACGAGCTGGACAAACAGTAGTTATTTCTCAGGATCTTACAACTGTAAAAGCTGTTGTAACTAGCGTTCCTGATGCAGACACTATTGTTGTTGCTCCTTATGCTGGAACTGATCTTGCTGGACTTGGAATTACTGATGGAGCTATTAAACTATTTGTTTATGGTTCTGAATTTGGTAAAGGTACAAGCGGTATGGTTGGATCTGTAGATGCTGGTTTTGAGCAATTTAGTAATTCACCTATCATCATCAAAGATAAGTATTCAATTTCTGGATCTGATGCTGCACAAATTGGATGGGTTGAAGTTACTACTGAAAACGGTGCTTCTGGATACCTATGGTATTTAAAATCAGAGCATGAAACAAGACTTCGTTTTGAAGATTATCTTGAAATGTCTGTAGTTGAAGGAGAACTTGCTTCTGCTACTGGTGCTGGTTCTGCTGCTAACGCTGGATACAAAGGTACTGAAGGTCTTTTTGCTGCTATTGAAAGCCGTGGAAATATCTACCAAAACTTTAATTCAGGTGAAGCTACTCTTGCTAATTCAGGATCTGATAGAACTGCATTACAAGATTTTGATGAAATTCTTAAGAATCTTGACAAGCAAGGAGCTATTGAAGAAAACATGCTTTTCTTAAACAGAGCTACTTCGCTTGCTTTTGATGATATGTTAGGAGCTGTAAACGCTCACTATAATGGTGGTACTTCTTATGGAGTATTCAACAATAGTGAAGATATGGCACTTAATTTAGGATTTAGCGGTTTCCGCAGAGGTTCTTATGACTTCTACAAAACTGACTGGAAATACTTAAATGATGCTGCAACACGTGGACTTACTGAAGATATTGATGGCGTAATGGTACCAGCAGGTACTTCAACTGTATACGATCAGCAATTAGGTAAGAACATTAAGCGTCCTTTCTTACACGTACGTTACAGAGCTTCTGAAGCTGATGATAGAAAAATGAAATCTTGGATCACTGGATCTGTAGGTGGAGTTTATACTTCTGAAACTGATGAAATGAACGTTAACTTCTTGTCTGAAAGATGTTTATGTGTTCAAGGTGCTAACAACTTTGTATTATTCAAGTCTGTTGCTCAATCATAATTACTAATGTAGAGATGGGGCGTCTTTAAGGCGCCTCTATCTTTACTTTTTATCAATTTTATTATATTATATTATGGCTAAGAAAAAAGAAGTTATAGAGGCTGTAGAAGCTCCTGTAACACAAGTGATTGAAACATCACAAAAAGCAAAACCTGTTCAAAATAAAAATGAATGGGCAATTAAAGATAGAACTTATATTTTAAAAGGCAATAAATCACCTATAACATATACTTTAGCTTCAAAACATCATAGTAGAAACCCTTTAATGTGGTTTGATGAAGAAGAAGGTTATGCAAAAGAATTAAGATATGCTTCAAATCAAAAGTCTCCTTTTGTTGATGAACAATCTGGATTTTCAACATTAAAGCATATTGTGTTTAGAAATGGATCATTATTTGTTTCAAAATCTGATCAATCTTTACAAAAATTATTATCATTATATCATCCTCAAAAAGATAAAACTTATTATGAGCTTGATAATGTAGCAGAAGCTACTGATGAACTTGCTGATATAGAAATAGAAATTACAGCATTAAATTTAGCAAAAAACTTAGATGTTGTCCACGCTGAAGCCGTGCTAAGAGTAGAACAGGGTTCTTCTGTTTCTAAAATGACAACAACAGAAATTAAAAGAGATTTATTATTATTTGCAAAACGCAATCCTGGATTATTTATTGAATTAGTCGAAGATGACAACGTTCAATTAAGAAATTTTGGAATTAAAGCAACTGAAGCAAATATTATTCGTTTATCACAAGACCAAAGATCTTTTCATTGGGCTAGTAATGATAAAAAATTAATGTCGGTACCTTTTGATGAAAATCCATATTCAGCATTAGCTGCTTATTTTAAAACAGACGAAGGAACTGAAATATATAAATCAATAGAAAAGAAATTAAAATAATCATCTTATAGTGAAGGGATCACTTAAGGTGGTCCCTCATTATAATAAAAAGAATAGTATGGTTAGTGTAGATACGGTATACCAAACAGTATTGGCAATACTTAATAAAGAAAACAGAGGATATATGACTCCGCAAGAGTTTAATCTTCTAGCTAATCAAACTCAAAGTGAAATATTTGAGCAATATTTTTATGATTTAAATCAATATAATCGTAGAGGCGAAATAACAAACGAGTTTGCTAATATTGTAAAAAATATAAAAGAAAAAATTGATTTATTTAAAGTACAACAATTCCCATTAGTATATTCTACAAATAAATTTAATCTACCTACTAATTTATATAGAGTTGGGTCAATTGATTATCGAAATACAACGGAAGTAGAACAAATAACTAATAAAGAATATTTATATTATTCTCAATCTCCGTTAACAGCTCCAAAAATATCTTATCCTATGTATATTAGAGAAGAAAATAGCATATCTGTCTATCCAGACTCTATTGCTTCTGAAATATTTTGTACTTATATAAGAAAACCCGCTTCTGTTAACTGGACTTATAACGTGGTTAGCAATGAAGCTTTTTATAACCCAGGGGCACCAGATGCTCAAGACTTTGAGGTGCATGAATCCGAAATATCTAACTTAGTTATAAAAATATTAAGCTATGCTGGAATTGTAATAAAACAAGCTGAAATTATTCAATTAGCAGAAGCTAAAGAGAATAAGAAAATAACTCAAGAAAAATCTTAATAAATGGCTTTAGCTAAAATAACACCAGTACAACACTACGCCTCAAATAATATGGGGCAGTACCAATTTATTAGTTTAAAGGATATTGTAAATAATTTTATTGTTTCTCAAGTGGGGGATGATAAAATAATTAAAAGCGCAAAAAGATCAGAGGTATTGTATCATGCTCAGCGAGGTATTGCTGAATTAAACTATGATACACTTGGAAATATAAAAACACAAGAAATAGAACTGCCTCCGTCTTTATCAGTGCCCCTCCCTCATGACTTTGTAAATATTGTTGAAATTTGTTTTGTTAATTCTAAAGGTATTCTATACCCAATACAAAAAAGTTCCGTTTCAGCAGATCCTAGTTCAATACAACAAAATATAGATTATGACTATATATTTGATTATGATGGTTTTCCAACAATAGCTTCTCAATCTGTAACCGCAGATAGGTTTTTAGATGCTACAAAAGATAATGTAGCAAATAAAAATGAAATAAATTTTGGTTATACAGCAGGTAAAGGAGCAAGATATGGTATAGACCCAACATTAGCAAATAAAAATGGGTCTTACCTAATAAATGATAAATTTGGTTTAATAAGCTTTAGTGGTGATTTAGCTGGTAGCATTATTGTTCTTAAGTATATATCAGACGGGCTGCATTCAGATGCTGATATGGAAATACATAAATTTGCAGAAGAAGCAATGTATAAAATAATTGCACATGGACTTATATCTACTAAATCAAATATACCTGAATATCAAGTTAATAGGTTTAAAAAAGAAAAGAGAGCATCAATAAGAAATGCAAAATTAAGGTTAGCAAAACTAAGCCCTAATGAAATTATTCAAGAACTAAGAGGTAAATCTAAACAAATTAAACATTAATAAATGGCAGAGCTTAAGCACACTTTCCTCAAGGGGAAGATGGATAAAGATAGCGATGAAAGATTAGTTGAAAATGGGGCATATAGAGATGCCCTTAATATACACGTATCTTCTTCAGAGGGTGCTAATGCTGGTGCGGTAGAAAATTTATTAGGTAATGAACAACTTTCTTCATTAGAATTAAAAAATGCAAAGGTATTAGGCTCTGTAGTTTACACTTTAAAAGATAAACTGTATTGGATTATAACTTCAGATAATATAGACGGTATATATGAATATGATCAAATACGAAAAGAAATATCTCCTATACTAATTGATACAAAAAGCGCAGGCAAAAAAACTTTTTTCTCTACAATTATAGATTCTAATTCTGATAATGAATTAATTTTAGATAATGTATCAAATACGGATATAAGTACAATATTCGGAAATATCCCAAATAACAATAATGATGAAACGCTTGTTTCAAATAATATTGATCTTTATTGTGAAAATCCATATATAAAAATATCTATACCAAAAGACACGGTAATAAGAAAAGAAAAAGATTTACTTGTATTTAAAAACATACATTATTCTGGTCAAGCATATGGCAGCGTTGATTTAAATGTGGATTTTTCATTAAAAAGTGTATTAAACTTTTCAAAAAATAATATTATAACAGGTATTAATATTATAGATGATATGCTTTTTTGGACAGATAATTTAAATGGCCCAAGAAAAATAAATATTTCAAGATTTAAAAAATATACAGAGTCACAAAAATCAAATAACGTAAATATATTTGAAACACAAACAAAAGTATTGTTTGAAGATAAAGATGTGCATAGTAATATATTTATTAATACAAGAGATTTTACAGAAGATGATATTAGTTTAGCTAAAAAAGTGCCAATGAGTGCACCTACATTATCATTATCTAATACATTAACTAATTCAGGTATTACTACAATACCATTTTTAACTAATTTTCAAAACAATAACGTAAACGTTGACGTTGGTGATGATTTATTTATACCTGTTAAAACATTACCTATTTGGAAGGTAGGAGATACTATAATAATAACAGCTGAAAATCCAACTGTTGAAACTATTGAGCTTACAGCTACTGTAAAATCAATTTCTTTTATTGGCATAACATTAACATTAACAACTAAAGATGCTGATATAGACTATAGCTTAAACTATGAAGCTACATTTACTTTATTAGAAAAAAAGCCAATTCATGAATTATCTTTTGTTAGATTTGGTTATAGGTGGAAATATAATGATAATGAATATTCATCTATTTCGCCTTTTTCTGAAGTTGCTTTTATACCAGGTGATACATTTAAGTACAGTGCTAAAGAAGGTATTAACACATCAATGGAAAATCAACTTAGAATAGTTGAATTATCTGATTTTGATACCGGGGATGATAATGTTTCAGAAATAGAAATATTATATAAAGAAAGTGCTAATCAAAATATATATACTTTAAAATCAATAAAAAGAATAGATTTTGAAGACACTTATGAAATAACAAAAGAACAAATACATTCAGTATTACCAAATGATCAGTTGCTTAGAGCGTGGGATAATGTGCCTAAAAAAGCAAAAGCACAAGAAGTAACTTCAAATAGAATTATATTTGGTAATTATAAACAAAATTATGATATTTATAATCCAGCAGAGTTTGATGTATTTATTTCTCAAAGATTTGGAAAGCAAAGTATAAAATCAAATAGAAATTATCAAATAGGTGTTTCTTATATTGATGAGTATAATAGACATTCACCTATACTTTCAAATGATACAGGTTCATTTTTTGTAGATAAAAAACAAGCTACGGTATCTAATGAATTTAATATTGCATTAAAATCAAAGCCACCAGCATGGGCAAAACACTTTAAGTATTATATAAAGGATATTTCTTCTGAATATTACAATTTAGCTGCTGATAGATTTTATGTAGATAAAGAAAACGGATTTGTTTATATTTCTTTTTCTTCAAATGAAAGAAATAAAATATCAAAAGATGATTCTATTCTGTTAAAGAAAAAACACGGAACAGATGAAGCTGTTTCAACAGATAGTAACAGATTTAAAGTTATTGACGTTTTTAATGAAGCACCAGCTTTTATTACACAAAGAAAAAAATCTATTCAGCTTTTAACTGATGTTAAATTTACTGATAATATTTCAGGTTCTAATGTTACAACCGTATTAAATAAAAGTGCGGGATCAGGGACTTTACCTAGACCAAGAAGTAAAAGTGTAAAAATAATGCAAGCTTTTAGAGGTCAAGACATTGATATCCCATCACATCACAACCATCCAAACGAGGGGGTTCCAACAAAATATTTATCTGATTTACAAGCTGGTAAATTTGTTAGATTTACTTATAATGATAATGGTAATGTTAAGCAAACTGATTATTATAAAATAGCATCCGTAAAAATAGACGGAGCTGACCATCCAGATGATAATTATCAAGTTGAATTATTTTTTGATACAGTGTTCGGAGACGACGTTAACGTTCTTTATGATTCTACTGGCAATATTGGAGACTCAAACGGTTTAGGTGTAAATTTAGAAATTGCTGAAGAGTTTTCAGCGGCAGGTGATAAAGAGTTTGATGGTAGATTTTTTATTAAAGTGGCTGCTAATGAGGAATTATTATATATAAATAATTCATCAAATACAGATTATTACGATTTAGAGGCTTTTGATTTAGCAGGTAAGGACAGACATTCTGATAAAAAGAATGATCATAGATTTGGACCTAAAAATAAGGTAGATGATAATCCAAAGTTTCCAATATTTATAAGTGATAATAACCCTGGAGGTGATTTTGCTTTTGGTATTACTATGTTAAACTATAAACAAGTAAGCTTAGAGGCTTTTGAAAAATTTGATATAGGCACAAAATTTTATATTAATGAGGATTCAAATAATATATATGAAATAGAATCTACATCAACACCAGAGTTTACTGTATTTAGTAAAAAACGCTTGGCTGGTGGTACTTATGATGGTAAACAAAAAAAAGAAAAGGACCGACCTATACTTAGAAAAAATTTAAAAATAAAAAGAGTTGAAACTGGAGATATAGTAAAAACACAAGATTTACCGCCTATACCTGCACTTGGTTCATTATCAACAATAAAGCTTACTATTGTTGAAGAAAACTTTGATAATAATAAAATACCTTTTTCTAAAAATCCTGCAATATTTGAAACAGAGCCAAAGCCAAACAAAACTGATTTAGATATTTATTATGAAACTGAAAAAGCATTTGATATATCAGAACATGGGAACTCTTTAAAAATAAAATGGTTTAACTGTTTTAATTTTGGTAATGGAGTTGAATCTAATAGAATAAGAGACGACTTTAATTCACCATTTATTCAACCAGGAGTAAAAGCATCAGCACCAATAACAGATCAAATAAAAGAAGAACATAAGTTTAATGGTATAATATGGTCAGGTATAATAAATTCAAGAAGTGGATTAAATAAATCTAATGAATTTAATGTAGCTTATCCTATAACAAAAGATTTATTACCGTCATATGGCTCTATACAAAAATTGCACGCATGGGATGATAGATTAATCATGCTTTGTGAAGATAAAATTGTGCGAGCATACGCAGATAAAGATGTTATTTATAACGCTGATGGCAATATGAATATTGTTGCTACTAATAAAGTTATAGGTGATGCTCAACCTTACGCAGGTGAATATGGTATATCTACAAACCCAGAATCATTTGCAGCTTATGGTTTTAGGTGTTATTTTACAGACAAAATGAGGGGTGCTGTAATAAGATTATCATTAGATGGTATGGAAGTTATTAGTAATTATTTTATGAGTGACTTCTTTAATGATAGATTTTTTGGTAGTGAATGTTATAATTCAAAACAGGACAATTCATATTTATTAGGCTCATATGATAGCAATAATAGTTTATATAATATTTCTTTCTCAGGAAGAGATACCGTATGTTTTAATGAAAAAATAAATGGATGGGTGACTAGAAAATCATTTATACCTCAAAATGCTATATCATTAAATAATATTTATTATACATATAACAATGGGGATCTTTGGCAAAATGATTCATCTAATGTGCCTTATAATAATTTTTACAACGTACAGTATACTTCTAAAGTACAATTAGAAATTAATGATAATCCTTCTGTTATAAAAAAATATAGAACATTAGGTTATGAAGGAACTAAAGGATGGAAGGCTAATATAATTACAGATCAGGAAAAATCAAGTGATTTATATTTTATAGAAAAAGAAAATAAATATTTTGCGTATGCAAAAGGTGAAGAAAAAAATTACACTAATTTAGATTTAAAAAGTTTTAATTTACAAGGTTTAGGAAATTCAATTGCTTTTTCTAATCTTGCTCCTGCTTCTAGTACAGAATTGAAATTTGAATTATCACCGCCTGATACTTTTAAATATATATCAACACCTGCTATTTTAAATAATTTACCTGGTGCTATACTATTACCAACTGTTTCTATTACAATAACACCAAAAAATGGTTATATATTAGATGCAAATAAATTAAATATACCTAAAGCTGTTGTAACTAAATCTGGTAATAATTTAATTGTTGAATATACACATGGCATAAAAACTCAGCCTACTATAAATAAAAATATTGAAATAGGTTTATGTAAAATTAATTTTGCAGAAAAAGAAAATGTATCAATAACCGGTAATTATAGTTTTAGTAAAACAGGTAAAGTAAACTCTAGTATACCTGATGGCTCTTATAATATAAGTGGAAATACAAAAACATTAAAAAACACGGCAAAAAGAACATTAATTCCTGAACCAGGTAATGAAATATTATTTGATAGTATAAAAACAAATAATCCTAACGTACAATTAATTAAAAAACAAAATGATGACGGGAGTGTAACGGTTACTGAAAGAATAGAAATAGGCACTTCTAATAAAACAAATTTTGATTATGAAATTTCAGCAATAGCTATTGCTGCTACTGTAGCCACTAAAGAATTAGTGTTATCTTCTATTAATAAAGATGATTTAATTAATGAGAATTACAATAGAATTTTAAGTATTTATGGTGATCCAGGAAGTGTATTTTCATATGAATTAGAAAATAATGTGGGAGCTATAGACAATATAAATAATATTTTAATACCAGATACAGGCATTCACCAGATACCAATAAACTTTGATTCATCAAATACTACTGATTTATTCACTATAACATTAACGCCTGGCCAAGACACGATAAATGGTGTTAATTTTGAAAATATTATACAAATACCTAAAACTCAGAAAAGCACTCATGAGATTACTATGTTTTCTCAATTTAATAATACCATGAGTAATAAAAGTGTATTTAAAGCAACAAGTAACGATGCTATTAATTATGACTTTTCTTTTATTTTAAATTTACCCTCAGCTAATTATATTTTAAAATCACAAATAAAGCAAAAAGATTTTATTATTGACAACACAACAGATGTTACAGAACTTACTGATTTAAATTTAGTATTAGATAATTCTGCAAATACTGTAACATTATCTGGTAATATTAATATAGATAAGGTTACAAGCGATAATAAAATTATACTATTTTTAACTGACTTTTTAAATGAACAAATAACATTACAATTAGGATATAGTAATGTTACTGCAGCAGGGGTTACTACAACAAATTATACATTTTCACCTTCTTCAACTTATTCAATAGTAGGTCCATCAGGTTTAGCTCCTCAAACTATTGAAAATGAATATTTATTTACATTAACACCAAGTGGTGGATTTGAATTTATAAATAATATAAGTTCTAATGATTTTGAAATAATAGATGGTGGTAATAATAATGTTACAGCTATATATGCTTTAAATAATACTGTTGATATTTCAGTGATAAATAGCGAGTTGGTTGTAAAAATTACTCCTAATAGCTTCAATATGCCTTTGGCTAATGAAACTATAAACATAGTGCCAAAAAATCAAGTAACGCAATCTATACAAGCCCCATTAAGTGATTATAGCTTAGTATACAGCCCTCTTGATAACGACGATAGATTATTTACAAAAAAATTAATATTAGGTAAATTAAGTGATTCTTCTAATCAACAATTTTTGTTTCAAAAAACATTTGTTATTGATAGAATATTAACACAAAACTTTGATTATACGAAAATTTTTAGTGTATCGGGCCATGTAATAAACTTATTAGACAATGAGTTAAGTTTAGCTACAGCGGGAACATATACAGATATAAATGGAAATTCTGTAACAGTAACAGATTATATAGAGCTAAATACAAATAAAACAGAATTAACATTAAATATATTAGCTAATATAAATGCAGTTCCTGATAAAGCTATAGGTACTGTTGAATTTGATTTGGCTACTGAAGAGAGTTATCATGTAATAGAACTACAAGAGGGGGATTGTGATACTCATAAAGGCACACAAATAGTTAAATATAGATTATTTAATGCAGACCCTTTAGATTCATTAATTACAAAAGGCTCTTATATAACCGATATTAATGATTCAACAGTTGGCGCTACTGATGGCAGTGCTGTTCTACAAAATAAATTTAAAATAGTAGGCGATGACAAGCTAGTAATATTAAATAAATCTACTATAAATAGTATTGATAAAGTAAAAGGATTTGAACAATGTGCTAAAAATGTAGGTACTATAATTGATGCAAATGATATAACTAGAGTATATGGCGATCCTGATTTTAATATTGGTGCTACAAGTAATTCAGGAGCTACATTATCTTATTCTGTAAAATTTAATTCATCTGTAATTACATCAACCACTTCAGGTAAAGTTAATATACAACAAGCAGGTGTTGCACAAGTAATTATTACAGCCCCCACAACAACAGTCGGTAATATAACATATCTATATACAACAAAAACAATAAATATTATTATACAAAAAGCAGACAGAACTATATCTTTTGATAAAGATACATATACAGCAAACGGTAAGTGGGCAGCTGCTACTGCTAAAGTTACTATGTCTGGTTTCCAGAGTACTCCAACATATAGAGTTATTGGCCCTGCAAATGTTGTTAATATTATTGCATCTCAAAATGCACCCCTTGATACTGAAGTTTTAATTGGAGCTACGAATAAAGTTGGTTCTAGCACAACTATAGAGGTTGAAGTATTAGGAGGAACAAACTACAATATAGCAAGAGATACTGCGGTATTTGAAATACAAACTTTTTTCTCTCCTGATTCAGATGGTGATAGAGTTCCTGATGCTGATGATTTATGGCCAAGTCATGGTGAAGCATATTATGCAAATCAATTTAATCTTACGCAAACAGCTTATCCAAACGATTCTGATACAGCGGTAACTCAATCAGGCGGTCAATTATATGAATTTTACGATGGAAGTTTTAGCGGTTATATAGAAACCTCTCCTTTAAGCAAGCCTACTAACACAGTAGATAATTTGCTTACCTGGGAAGCAACCCCTCTTTCAAATTGGATAAATATAATACATTCATCAGGTGTTGTTGGAAAAGAAAATATTCCTTTTGTAATACAAAACAACACAGGAGGAGATAGAACGGGCAATATAAGAATAACTTATTATTATAGAGGCATTGAAGTACAAAAAGTGGAACAAATTATAAGACAAAGTAGCACTTCACAGCCTGTAGTCAACCCACCGACCCCGGGAACCCCATCCACTCCGGCAACTAATCCTAATGTGCCTACCCCGGGAACCCCAGCCGCACAGGCAACTAATCCTAATGTTCCTCAAGCAACTAGCCCTAATATATTATCTTTAACACCTTATGCATCAAGTACATTTACTTATAATACTTATTACGGTCAAATTACTGCACAAGCCAAAGAAATTAATCAAACTTTTTATCATGATGGTACTAATGTATTACCTGAAGTAAATGATAAAGTTTATTCAGATGATGGTGGAAAATCAGTATTAAGAGGGCCAGGGGTATATAGAATAACATCTACAAGCCTTATGACAATTGGTTATAGAGGTATTGTTACTGGGTTTGATAGCTTCCAATTACCAGGTAGTACCGCAATTGGTGATTTAGTATGTAGCAATGATCCAAGTGCTTCTTTATCTAATGAATTTAAAATTGCAGCTTCAATTACTGGTTCAATAAATAATCCTGATATATTCTTTACTAATCAAAGTCCAACAAGAGGAACTGTGTTAGATTATCAAGTAACAGCTGTATTTTTAGCTAATACTAATGAAAGAATAAAATGTTTAGTTCATTTCTTAATAAGAGTTGATGGTACTCAATATGATAATTATAATAAAGCAATCGTATGTGCTGCCGTAGCTGAAACAATTAGCTTTACTAAAAAAATAGGATCTGATGAATTAACATTAGAAAAAGCATTTGGAAGTAAATTTGGAACTAGATTCTATGATAGAGCAAATCCATCAGCACCACTACCTGATCCAAAAGATTATCAACCTATGGTTTAATACAATAAAAAATGACAACAACAACAGTAACTTTTAAAAACCCTTTAAATCAATCATTACAAACTGGTGATATTATATATTTCCAAAAAAATGATGATGTATTAGAATTTGGAGAATGTGTAAGCATAGATGATTCTAGAACAATAGTAGTAGTTGAAGTCCCAGACACTAACGTACGTCCTGAAGCAAATAGTTTTTTTATGTTTGCTAAAAATAATGTAATAAATACTAGTGGATTGCTTGGTTATCATGCTACTGTAACTTTAGAAAACGATTCAACAGATTTTACAGAACTATTTGCTGTAAACTCTGAAATAAATATAAGTAGTAATTAAAAATAAAATATTATGCCTGAGGAAAAAAATATGTTTGGTAAAATAGGCGAAAACTTTGGAAAAATGTCTCCTGAAATGCAAGGACAAACAGTCGGTGGTGTTGCTGGCGGCGTTGCTGGAATATTAAGTGGTATTATAGGAAGTAGAGCTAGGAAGCAAGAGCAAAGAGCCGCAAACGCTGAATTAAAACAACGCAGACAAGCTTACGAAGGATTTGAATTTACTAACCCTGCCGCTCAAATGACAAACCCCTTTGAGGATTTAACTGTTAATAAACAACAAGCGCAGTTCCAATCTCAACAACAACAACAAGCATTAGCGGGAACTATGTCTAGTTTACAGGGTGCTGCTGGGGGTTCAGGAATTGCTGCATTAGCTCAAGCAATGGCTAGTCAACAATCTCAAAACTTGCAAGCTGCATCAGCTAGTATTGGACAACAAGAAGCACAAAATCAAATAAAAAGAGCACAAGGACAACAGGCATTAGAAACAGCAAGGGCACAAGGTCAACAAGCTCTAGAGGCAAAAGAATTTGGAAGAAATGAAACTTTATTTGGTATGGCACAACAACGTAAAGGTGCTGCTGATTTAGCTAGACAGCAAGCAACGCAAAGTTTAGTCGGAGGTATTGGAGAACTAGCAGGGGCTGCTGCATCAATGGCTATACCCGGAATATAAAAATAAAATTATGGCAAATTTAGCATTAATAAGAGGGGCTGGTATTGCTGCTCCAAAATTTACAGATCTTCGGACGGCTGTACAGCCTGGAATAAATACTTTTAAAAACGTAATGTCTTTACGTCAAAAAGAAGCTGATAAACTTGAAGCGGAGAAAAAAAGACAAGATAATTTAAAAGCTAATGATTACAAAAGCTTAGGTGCTTTACAAACAGATGGAGTTCCAAAACCTTGGATGCAATTTTTTGATGGAGTTGCTGTTGATGTAAAAAAAGAAAATAACTATTTAGTTAATCAAAAAGGTAAAATAGACCAGTTTGAATATATAGACGGCATTAGGAAACAACAGCAAGTAATATCAAATTTACAAAATTCAATTGGAGCTATCCAACAATATTCCGCAGACTATGCACAAATCATTGAAGACGAAGATTTATCAGATTCTTTAACAGCTAAAGAATTAAAAAATATAAATGATATTGTAGAGCTAAAGGGAAAACCAGTTTATAAAAACGATGAGGTTTATTTTGTTACTGAGGACGGTGATGAATTTGCAATATCTGATTTGCCAAAATTAAAAAAGAAAGAAACACCTCTGCATTTAGAAATAAATAAAGGTCTAGAAAGCGTGATTAATACAGGTGGCTCGAAAGGTATGTTTAGAGATAGTCAATATTTACAAGAGAAAATTGATACTTATTTAAATGACACTAAAATAACAGGCAAGCAAGCTAAATCATTAGCTATTGATTTTTTAGGAATGGGCGGTAAAGATGGTAATTTTGCAGACATTTTTAATGATTTAACAGGAGGTAAATTAGATGACATTGATGGTGACGGAGACATTGATAAAGATGATTATATAAAAAGTTTTGCTAATATAAAATCTGATGATGATTTTGTTAGAAGAATAAAAAACGAATATAAAAAAATTGCTCTTAATGGTTCTGATAATCTTAAAGACGAATATGATAGAATTAATAAAGTTAAAGCTGAACAATCTAAAGGTAAAGGAGATTTGCCTAAATATCAATTTGATGAATTAATGCGTCAAAAAGAGTTGCAAACTACTTCAGTCTTTTTAAAACCAGTAAGTAAATTTTTAAGTGCTCAGCCAATAAATGAAACACAAGCAAAATCTCTTATTGAGTACGCAAATAACACTATACCTGGTATTGAGATATATCAAAACACTCAAGCAGATGATGATGGCAACCTATTAAATCCTAACGCATATGTTATAGAAGTAAATGGAAAACAAAAACCATTTATTATAGGTAAAACACCAGGAATGGCAATTGATAAATTTATTAAAGATTTATTTGGATACACTGCTAATGATCGTTTATCTATGTTCGGTGTTGAAGATAATGAAGAAACTAAAGATGAATTTTCTGAATATAAAGAAGAATCACCACGCTATAAATTAGAATTAAAAACTATTGAAGACATAACTAGCGGAAGGTATGATAGAAATAAAGCTTTAAAAGAAAAACTAGCTGAAGAAAAAGAAAATGATTTAATTGATACTTTAAAAAGAAACTTTAAAGCAGGTAAAATAACACAAGAATATTTAACAGGCCCTGGAAAAGCAATTTATGATAATTGGAAAAAAACAGGCGGAGAAATTGATTTATCATTACGTTCAAATTAATAAATAAAATTTAATATGCCTAGATATAAATTACCTGATGGAACTATATATAATATACCTGAAGAAAAGGTAAATGGTTTTTTACAAAAATACCCTGATGCTGTAACGGAAACATTGGGAAAGATAACTCCTCTGCAGGAAGATCAAACGGGTGCACTTGCGGAGGTAAACGTAGCGCCCAATACGGATTTGTCTTTGGAGACACCTTCTTTGGATTCACAAGAAAAAGACACAGCGATTGAAAGAACTTTTGGTAAAAATTCTTTAACAGATTTTTTTGGAGATATCTATAGAGCTGCTAATAAAGGTTTAGAGCAATCTAGCTTAGTAGACCCTAGCATAAATTTATATAGAGAGGGGGCTGAAGCAGATGATAAAACTATTTTAAATTTTATAAAAGCCAACGAAGAAACTAATAAGAATATCATGCAATCTGACGAAATGCGTGAGTTTAATAAAATATATGAAGAAGAAGGTGGTGGATGGTGGGGTTTTGTAAAAGGTGCTGCTCTAAATCCTACTGTATTAACTCAAGAATTAGTCAGTTCTATTGCAATGCAAGTTGGAGCATTAAAATCTGATGAAGTTGCTACAGCCGCAACAGGAGGTTTAGTGGTTGGCGCAACAGGAGCTGGTTTAGCAACTGCCGGAGTTTTAGCTGTTCCTGGTGGAATTGCTGGCGCTATGGGCGGAGCTATGACTGCGTTAGAAACAGGATTAACATTTTCAGAATTATTAAATAAAGAACTAGGAAATAATTTAACGATTGAAAATGTAAGAGCTTTTTTGCAAAATGAAGAAAAATTATCTGATCTTAAAAATAAAGCTTTAGGTAGGGGATTAACTATTGGAGCAATTGAATTAGCGACAATGGGTATTGCTAAAGGTGTTGGAGGTAAGATAGCTAAAGCTGGATTTAAAAGAGCTGGTTTAGCAACAGCAGCAGCAATAGGTGGTATTGAAATTGCTGGGGGAGCAGCGGGTGAGATTGCAGGTAGATTTGTAGCGGGACAAGAGATGGATACTGCTGAAATTGGATTTGAAGCATTTGCAGGGCTTGGCTCAGCTCCGGTTAGTATTTTAGGGCAGTCTAAAAACATTAGCAAAGGAATATCTAAAATAAAAATAGATAAAGAATTAGCTAATACTAAATACAAAGACATTTCTGATTTATTTTTAAATGAAGAAAAAACATCTGATACCGCTATTAACTTAACTAAAATTAAAAATTCCGCTAATATTATTATTGAAGAAATAAATAATAAAGTTAAAAAAGGCGAAATTACTAAAGAACAGTCTGATAAAATTAAAGAAAATTTTGCTATTACAGAACAAGCTAATAATAAATTAGACGTTTTAGAATATCAAGAAAAAGATAAATCAGAAATAATAGATTTATTAAAAGAAAAATCAAATTTAGAAATTAAAATAAAAAAAGTTGATGAGGCCTCATTAACTAAACCTGAATCTGATAGAATTCAAGAAATAGTTGCAAGATTAAACGAAGTAGCTGAAGTTAATACTGCAAAAAAATTAAAAAAATCTGTTTCGTTTGCTGAAAAAGCAGGTAAAGCTTTAGGATTAGAAACTGAAGTTTTATCACAAGAAGAGATACGTAAACAGTATGGAGATGAAGCTTCTAATTCTGACGGTTTTATTAAAAACGGTAAAATAATAATAAATGAAGAGGTAGCGAGGCAAACCGAAGCTGTAACAGTGGGGAGTCACGAAGTACTACATGGCATTTTAAATAAAGCTTTAAAAGGAAAAGATGCTAATAAAATTGTAAATCAATTTAAAAAAGTAATTGGCAAACAACAATTAGCGAAAATCGAAGAAAGATTATATGCTAATGATGAAAATGGAAAACGGCTTTATAGTGATGAATATATTGCAGCAAATCAAGATGAATATTTTACATTATTTTCCGATGCTATCCTGAAAAACCAAATTGAATATAACGAAAATATATTTACTAAATTAGGAGATCTTATAAGACCTATATTAAGAAAATTAGGATTTAATAAAATTAAATTTGAAAGTGGCCAAGATGTATATAATTTTTTAAAAGAATATAACAAATCTGTAAAAGAAGGAGCACTTAGTCAAGATATTATTAACTTGGGAGCGGAAATTTCATCAGAAAAAATACAGCTTTCTAAAACAGCTTCTGAAAAAGTACAAAAAATATTTGATGAAAAAGGTAAAGATGGCTCATTTGATATAATTGAAGCCTACAAGCCTTTAACTACTAAGCTGACAAATAAATATAGAAATGTACCCGGTTTTGAGTTTGAATTACTTCAAAGTGAAATTGAAATAGGTAAACGTGGTTTATTAGATCTTATCAATGCATACGACCCATCTAAGGGTGCAACTTTAAATACGTATGTACAAGGACAATTAGCCAATAGGTCTATTGAAGCAGCTAACCGTATATTAGATACGGAGTTTAAATTAGATGTAACAGAAGCTAAAGGAGTTACTGATACGGCAACAGCAGAAGAAACAATTGAAAGAGAAGAAGCTGCTCCTGTAGATGAAATAAAAAGTTTACGCAAAGAAATTGGTTTATCAGAAGAACTTGTTACTAAAGTTAAAGATGCTGTAGTAAAAACTTTTGGTACAAAACTACCTAACCCTCAGGATCCTAAATTTAGATTTGAACTACAGAAAAGATTTAGAACAGAATTAAAAAAGCCTTTATCTAAGTTTGTAGGTAAGCAAGCTGATTACGAAGCTTTCTTAAGAGACAACTTTGAATCTGTGTATAGCAAAATGCCTCAGTCATTAATAAATAGAAGATTTAAAGAATTTGCTGAACCTGTTCTTGATAAGAATGGAAAACAACTTAGAGAGCGGACGGCAGAAGGCAATAAGATATATGTTAAAAAGAAAATATCTAAAGCTGAATGGATTAAATATTTTATAGGTGCTGATGTTAAAAGTTCAACTAAAGGAGCTAGAAAAACAGCTATAGTTGAAGGTATGGCAGAAGAAATTGCTTTTGATGCTACCATGGAAGTTTTAAATGACCCTGATGTTATTTCAAAATACCAAGACATAGCCGAAATTACTGGGGCTATACTTCCTGATAACTATTTAGCTCAAATTGCTAAACAAATAGATAGAAACGAAGATTTTAAATTTTCCAAAAGCATATTAAATGATTCTGGTTTAAGTAATCAAGAACTAAGCTCTATATTATTTGAAGGATTTATTTCAGCAGCCGGTAAAGTTGACCCTAAAATTATTGAAATATTATTGGATAATGCATGGGCTAAAAATTTTCCTAATGTATTAGAAGATTTTATTTTTCCGGGGTATAAAGAAGCATTAAAAAATAAAACTATTGAAGAACAATCTGATTTAACAAGATATTTAATAAATATTATTTCAAGACCATTAAGAACTGCGTCCTATAAATCTAAAAAACTAGAATATAATACAAATACTAGATTATTCAGAAGGCTTGAAAAAATTGCTGGGCCAAAACTTTTTGGTAAATTTAAAAGTAATGCTTTAATACAATTAGAACAAATACAAAGCCAAGATAAAAACGGAAATTGGTTAACAAAATCTTATATAAGGGATAAAAAAGGTATTGCTTTAGGAGCTTCTACTTATAATACTTCAGTGCAAACTTTTCATAAAGATTTAATAAATAATAAACTTTCAAGAAAAGAAGTTGATGGTGTTTTTAGTGAAAATAGGAATAGATTAAAAGAAATTATTTTTAAGCTTGGTCCTAAAAACAAAGGTTTAGCTATATCTCTTATTAAGCTTACGCAAAAAGACCAAAGAGGACTATTGAGATCATCTGGGCATATAGGGGGTATTGTACAAAATTATAATGGCGAAACTGTATTTGAGCATAGACCTCCTGTGCAATATTTATTTGAAAAAATAGTTGATTATATAGAAAAGCCTACAGATGCTAAAAAAGAAAAATTAAATACATTATTAGATACCGCACAAATAAATGTAGTTCCAAAAGATTTTGCTGATATTGTTGATCAAGAATATAAAACTACAATTCCATCAGACGGAAAAATTAGTTATGAAAATGCATTAAATAAAACTAATTATAAATTTGATGGTATATTTAAGTTTTCTAAATCATTAAATAAAGATTTTAATAAAATATTAGAACAAAGCACAGATATTGATTGGGCTAAAAGATTTTCACCTGTTGAAGCAAGGGTTGTTGGAAAAGGTAAAGGTAAAAAATTCTTTATTCCTTATTCAGCAGATGATTTTGTTGGTTTATTATACGCAACATTAGGTAAAGGTAAAGTAGGAGATCAACAAATGGAATGGTATAAAGAAAATTTACTTAGACCGTTTTCTCGTGGTATTCAACAATATGAAGCTGCAAAACAACAAGCTCTTAGAGATTGGCAAGTATTAAAAAAAGAAGCTAAAAAAAATGTGCCCGGTGGGTTGGGTAAAAAGAATGCTACTGGACTAACTAATCAAGATGCGGTACGTATTTATATTTGGACTACACAGGGTATGGATATACCAGGAACCGAAGGAAGCCCAGAATTAGTGCAACAAAACTTAGAAATAGTTAAAAATGATGAAAAGTTAAAAGCTTTTGCAGATCGCTTAATGGCTTTAAATCCAGAAGGTTATCCAGAACCATCAAACAACTGGGATTCAGGGGATATAACAACAGACATTGTATCTTATATAAATGGGGTTAAGCGTAGTGAGTTTTTAACTGAATGGAAAGCAAATGCTGATGAAATATTTTCTGATCAAAATAAAGAAAAGCTAAGAGCTTTATATGGAGACACTTATATTGAAGCATTAGAAGATATACTTTATAGAATGCGTACCGGTACTAATAGAAAATTTGGTGCCAGTAAAATTGAAAAACAATTTATGGATTGGACTAACAATTCTGTAGGTGCAATTATGTTCTTCAATGCTAGATCCGCTGTACTTCAAACATTATCAGCTATTAACTTTATAAATTTTAGCGACAACAATCCTATTAGCGCAGCGCTTGCTTTTGCTAATTTTCCTCAATACGTAAAAGATTTTACAACATTATTTAATTCAGATTTCTTAAAACAACGTAGAACCGGTTTACAAACTGATGTTAATGCAGATGAAATTGCTAGAGCAGCAAAAGGATCTAAAAATACAGCAAGAGCGATGTTAAGTGCTTTACTTAAATTTGGTTTTACACCAACTCAAATTGCTGATAGTTTTGCAATTGCATCTGGCGGAGCTACAATGTACCGTAACAGAATTAATAAATATTTAAAAGAAGGTTTAAGCCAAAAAGAAGCTGAACAAAAAGCATTTACTGATTTTCAAGAGATTGCAGAAGAAACACAACAATCTGCAAGACCTGATAGAATATCATCACAACAAGCGAGCTCATTAGGGCGCCTTATATTGGCTTTTGGTAACACACCTATGCAATACGCTCGGTTAACTAAAAAGGCTACATTAGATTTGATTAATGGACGAGGAGATTGGAAGACAAATATAAGTAAGATTGCTTATTATAGTGTAATACAGAATATTGTATTCTCTGCTTTACAACAAGGATTATTTGCTTTATTGTTTGATGATGAAGATGATGATAAAGAAAAGTCTAGACTATTTAGAATTGGTAACAGTAGTTTTGATACTTTACTAAGGGGTATCGGCGTTTATGGTGCAGCGGCTGCTACTGTAAAAAATATGATTATAGAAATAATTGAGCAATCCGAAAAATCAAGGCCTGATTATACTAAAATTGCAATTGAAGCAACATCACTTTCGCCTCCTATTAATTCCAAATTAAGAAAACTTGAATCTGCTGGTAAAACATTTACTTATAAGCAATCGAAAGAAAAAGTATTTACAGAAGGGTTTAGTTTAGAAAATCCTGCATTTTTAGCTGGAGGTAAAGTATTATCTGCTGCAACAAACTTACCCGCAGATAGAATTGTACAGAAAGCAGATCATCTTTATACTGCTATGCAATCTGAAACAGAATTATGGCAGGCAATTGCATTATCACTCGGTTGGAGCGAATGGGATTTGAGCATGATTGAAAAGCAAACTAAAAAATCTAAAAAGTTTAATCCTAGAGATACAAATAGAAATATAAATAGAACAGTTAAAAGAAAATTTAAAAGATGAAATATAACCCAATAACAGCAAAAACATCTACACCTTTAACTAAAAAGGATGCATGTTATCGCAAAGCAAAAGCAAAATATAGAGTATTTCCATCAGCTTATGCATCGGGTTATATTGCTAAATGCCGTAAAAGAGGGGGAAAATTAGGATAATGGCTGTAAGTAAAACTGAAAAAGGAGCATCACTTAAACGTTGGTTTAAAGAAGAGTGGACTGACGTTAGTACAGGTGAACCCTGTGGTAGAAGCAAAGGTGAAAGTAGAGGTACGCCGTATTGCAGACCTAAAAAAAGAATATCATCTAAGACGCCTAAAACAGCTGGGGAAATGTCAAGCTCTGAAAAAAGTAAAAAAATAGCTGAGAAAAAAAGAATTGGGCAGCCTGCTGGTAAACCCAGAAGAGTTAGCCCCGTGACGATGAAAGCGTCATGTAAATATTAATAAATGATTGAAGACTTGAAGATTTACGGAATAAGTATCTCCGCGTTAACTGGCGGAATGATTAGTGAGCTAAACCCAATATTATCCACTTTAGTTTTAAGTGCTACACTAGTGTATACAATTATACAAATAAGTGAAAAATTAAAAAATAAAAAGAAATAGATATGCAACTTCCCAAAAATGGCGTAGCCCGCGAAATTAGACATTATGTAGGATCATTATTTATATTTTTATTTGTTATAGGAATTATTGTGGTTCTTATACAATTCCCTGTATTAGACACAAATAAAGAAGTTGTAATGATGTTAATTGGAACAATTTCCGCAAGTATTGGAATCGTAGTAAGTACAATAACTGGTGCTAAGCCAGATGATATTACGGCTTTAAAAAATGAAGTTGATAAGAAAAATAAAGAAGTTGAAATGCTTGTTCAAGCAAAAGATAACTTAGAGGCTATGGTTATTAATCTTCAAAAGCAAATGCTTGATAATCAAGATAACGTTATGGATAAGATTATTTTAAAAGCTGCTTTAGAACACGATGATAGATACACGGCTAAAAAAACAATGCAAAATAAGAAATAAGTTGCTTATTAAGTATTAAAAATTAATTTAAAAAGCAATATGTTGCTTAAATAAAAAAGGGGTAATCTTAATTGACTACCCCTTAATTTTTTATCCATCGCAGGATATACAATCTGGATCCATTGCTTTAGCAGCAATATCACCTCTTAATACAGATTCAGTTCTCATATAATATAATGTTTTAATTCCACGCTTCCAAGCCTCTAAGTGCACTTTATTAAGCCATTTAGGTTGTGCTTCTGATGGAAATGCTAAATTTAAACTTACTGATTGATCTATATAATCTTGACGTATACCAGCTTGATTAATTAATTCTAATTGATTGATTTCTTTAAATGTTTTAAATACATTTTTTAAGGGTTCCCCTTCTTCTTGGTTGAGCTTTCCCCCATGATCGTAAAACCATCCATCGAGTTCTTTAATTCCTTGAACGGATCCACCATCTTCCAAAATTTTATCCCAAGTTTCTTTAGTGTCAATTCCAATTTTTCGTAATACTTTTTTAAGTTCTTTATTTTTTCTAATAAATGTGCCTTTAGCACTTTGTTCTGTAAATACGTTAGCAGCCCAAGGCTCAATTCCAGGAGATATATTTCCGCTAAGCTTACTGTTAGACACAGTAGGGGCCACAGCCCTAAGATGAGTGTTGCGAGTACCAGTACCCACACACCAGAGCGGCTCGCCATATACTTCTGCAAGATCTCTCGATGCTCTTTCAGACTCAATCTTAATTTTGCTAAAAATTTCACGTGTTTTAAACTGAGCTAATAAACCTTCGAACGCAATGCCATTCTTTTGGAGTAGACTGTGCCATCCTAATACTCCCAGACCAAGGGCACGTCCTTTTTCCGCGCTGCGGACAGAGTTCTCGAATCCCTTCATGTTTTTTGCTTTCTGAATAAACTCCTCTAATACTCCGTCTAAAAACCATGTTGCGTCATATATTAAATTAGTGTTTTTCCATTCATCATATTTGTCTAAATTAACAGAAGATAAGCAACATACAAAGCTGTGTGATTCATCTGTATGTAATGTAATTTCACTACATATATTCGTCATATGAACTTTGAGCCCATTTGATTTGTACGCTTTTGGATTATTTTTGTTTGTATTTCCCTTAAAGAGTATATAAGGCTCTCCAGTTGCTTTACGCTTTTGTAATAACTTTGACCATTTGATTCTAGCTTCTTTATCTCCCTGTTCAAGTCTTCGCATAAACTTGTCACCGACCACAGCGCACTGGTGTAGGTTAAGTGATTGTCTATTAACATCTCCTTTTGGTTCTCTGATCTCCAACCATTCTTCAAAGTCGGGGTGATCAATATTAATGTTAACTGACGCAGCTCCTCTGCGGACAGATCCTTGATTAGTGGCAAGTATTGTTGAATCGTATATCTTGCAAAACGGGACCACTCCATCACTTGTTCCATTACCTGTAATTTTAGCACCAGCGGGTCTTATCATATTAATTCCTAGACCAACACCGCCTCCATGCTTGGCTAGGAGCATCATTTCTAAATTCTTTTGTCCTATATCATTTATGCTATCAGCAACATCAATACCAAAACAGCTAATAGGTAAACCTCTATCTGTACCTGTGTTAGAAAGTACTGGTGAAGCTAAACACAACCAACCATCCCATATGTATTGAAAAAACTTTTCTGCCAATTCTGGCTTATATAAACGCTTAGCAACTGCATTAGCTACTCGCTGATATGCTTCCTTAGGTGTTTCACCTTGAAATAAATAACCTCCAGTTATTGTTTTCTTATAGACTTCAGTATCGCCCCAAACAGGATAATCTTCGCCTTTAACCCATTCATTATTCCACATTAGCCTCTTCTTTAGTCTTCATCTCGCTCGAAATATCTTTCTGTAAATCTTCCAGAGCTTTTTCGTACCCGTCGAATTTCTTCACTAGGCTCATCGTCCCAATAGATAAATCTCTGAGGTTGTTCATTTCTGTTATTATTTGTTGTATGTTTTGGCCCAGTACTTCTATTCTGTTCCACATCTCTATTAGTTTGTTTTCTTTCATTATGCATTATATAAATAAATTAAATAACCTATAGTAACATTTAAGTTAACTATTACTAAATTCCATTGTTTTGCTACAAACACTTGTGGCAAAGATAATAAACCTCCAAACACATATGTTACCGCTCCTATACTATCAGGTAGCAAATAGGGTGAAATCATTATAAAACCAGCGCCCATATATCCTAATCTACCTGCTAATCTTTCCTTAGGAGTTAGCTTTCTTTCTTTTACAAGATCTTTTAGTTTTACCATATATCCTCAAAATCTTCTCCTTCGTTTGCTTTAGAATAGTCTGTTGGACGAACAGCAAAGAAATCAGTATGGGTATGACCGCCTGTAAGATGGTAGAACCAGTCAAGGTTTGCGGCTGCTTCTCCATTAAATTTAAAGTACAACCCGAGGTCGAAGTAACCAAGTTCTTGTAATTTTTCATTAAGTCTCTTTCTAATAAATTGTTTGAGGTCGTAGGCTTTAATACCATCAACGTCTCCTGC
>Ga0206682_10000781_pt1 | contig 33233 bp, 19 predicted proteins | sample M240m12015metaG_FD_155444 | JGI IMG/M metagenome (GOLD analysis project Ga0206682, IMG submission 155444) | Ammonia-oxidizing marine archaeal communities from Monterey Bay, California, United States - M2 40m 12015 | ecosystem: Environmental > Aquatic > Marine > Intertidal zone | place: USA...
CTGTGAACATCAACAGCGGTGTAGAATCTTCGATATCTTTGCCATCGAGAAGCAGCCATCGTGCCCCATGCATCGACGCTCGTACATCGTCTCCCAAATCATTCAGTGTTACGATTCGTATGCCTATCCCTCCATGGTGTAGCGCAGCATTGCCATGGCCCCGCCAAGGCCCATCAGTTGCAGTCCACCGTCATGGTCTATTGAGCATTGTATCATCTCTGCGCCGATGTCAGCGAGTCCTTTGGTCCATTCCAGCCATGTCTTGCCGGCAATACGATCGGTCTCAGAGCGTAGCAAGTCTGCTGAAATTAAGAGGGTCTCAATTGCCCCTTCCTCCATGGCACGAACGAGTGCGTCTTCACCATAAGCGACTGCTCCACCAGTTGACAGGCGCTTCCACGCCTCCTCAATCAGAGCGATTTCTTTTGAGATTGCGTATTCACTCAAAAGATTGCCAGCGAGTCCTTCCCGGAGAACTTCGTTTGCACCTGCTCGACCACCCATCGATGTTGCTATCGACTTCATGATGCGTGTTTGTCCCGTTGATTTCAGATCCGATAGCAGTGCATCTCTTGCATGGCCAGGTCCACATACAATCAGTGGCGTATCGCTGCCGAGGGTATCCACAAGAGCTTTGATGACATTGGAACGGAACGTGCTTGCAATGCTTTCCGAGTGACGAATTTCACCACGCTTTCCACCGCCTCGCATTGTCCAAGTTGCTCCTTCACGTAGTCCGCGTGCAGTGACGTGGAAGATTACCACTTCATCGGTTTCGACGACGGCCAACACCACTTGCGATTGGCCTGACGCTTTTTCCGATTGCAACAGGAGTTCGACGTCTGCTGGAGTGAACACATTGTGGGATGAAATTTCGACTTCATCCCGTATCTCAACCAAGTGTGTGTGATACATGCCAATGTCAAAGTGTGCTTCTTCGATGATGCCGTGAACACGAAGATGCTCGCTAAAGGTTTGGTATTCGGTAGATTCGACTCGTAAGCGAATCCACATTTTCTTTCTTTCAGCAGATTTTGCACGCCCGCCTTCCTCTCCGCCGGTCGTTTGGTCGCGGCGTTCGCCGAGCATGGCGAATTGCATTCCCTTTCGTGTCATCCGGGCGAGAGCCCACAAATCATCTTCAGTCTCCAAGCGGAGACGCCAAACTTGTGGTTCACGCTTCAAGATTTTCATTCACTTCACCCAAAAACGCCGGTGAGTTTTCCATTTTCATCCATGTCCATGTCAAGTGCAGCCGGTCGCTTCGGAAGACCCGGCATCGTCATCATGTTTCCAAGAACGGCAACGATGAACCCTGCTCCGGCATTCAATCTGAACTCGCGTACAGGGAGTGTGAATCCAACGGGTGCTCCGAGTTGTCCAGGGTCATGGGAGAACGAATACTGGGTTTTGGCCATGCAGACGGGTAAGGTCCCATATCCCCACGATTGCAACTTGCTCAATTGCTTCATTGCTGCACTGCTGACATCAATTCCATCTGCTTTGTAGATGCGTTTTGCAATTGATTCCATTTTTTCTAAAACCGGCGTATCGGCAGTAAAGAGCGGTGTGAAAGGCCGACCGTTTGCAACATGATCGTGTACTGCAGCAACGACGGCTTTCGCCAGTTGTTCACCGCCTTTGCCACCGTTTGCATGCACTTCGGTAAGCGTCACGTCTGCTGCACCGCTCTTTCGAGCTGCTGTTCGAAGAGCGTCGAGTTCAGCATCTGTATCCGATGCAAATCTGTTGATGGATACGATGACAGGCATTCCAAAACCAGCCATGTTCTTGATGTGGCGGTCAAGATTCCCTTGGGCCCCTCTCATCACGGCATCTACATCTTCGGTTTCCAATTCTTCCTTTGTCGGGCGGTAACCACCACGGCTGCCAAATGCTCCACCATGGAGTTTCATAGAACGAACTGTGACATTCATGACGACACAGTCTGGTGACTTTCCAGAATTTGCCGCTTTGATGTGCATGAACTTTTCAGCACCCATGTCTGAACCAAAGCCAGCTTCGGTTACGACGATATCAGCGGCACCTAATGCTAGGCGATCAGCGATAATGCTCGAATTTCCGTGAGCGATGTTTGCAAACGGGCCCCCGTGGATAAAGGCAGGATTTCCTTCAAGAGTTTGGACTAAGTTTGGTAAAAAGGCGTTTCGTAGCAGCAACGCCATCGAACCCGCAGCACCAATATCTTCAGCTTTAACGGGATTTCCACTGATGGACTGACCGACCACTATCTCTCCGATTCGCTTTCTCAAGTCTGCATAATCGTTTGCAAGTACCAAAATCGCCATCACTTCGCTCGCAGCAGTTATGTCAAATCGATCTTGTCTCGGATTTCCATTTGCAGGACCTCCCAGCCCGATGACGATGTTGCGCAGTGAACGGTCGTTCATGTCAATGACACGTGGCCAGAATACCCGAGTAGGGTCTAACTGAGATTCATTGCCTTGCTTGATGTGATTGTCAATCAGGGCGGAGAGGAGGTTGTGAGCGGAGGTAACTGCGTGGAGGTCACCTGTGAAATGCAAATTAATGTCTTCCATGGGTATGACTTGTGAATGTCCTCCGCCAGCAGCGCCACCTTTGATTCCAAAGACTGGGCCCATTGAAGGTTCGCGAATGACGCATGTGGCGCTCTGTCCAATGGCGCACAGTGCTTGGGTAAGTCCGATTGTGGTTACAGTCTTACCTTCTCCAAACGGTGTTGGATTAACTGAAGTGACCAGAACAAGGCTGCCTTGGGGCTTAGAAAATCGTTGGCTGAGGGCATCCCAGGTTATTTTTGCCATGCCTCTGCCCATTGGCATCAATTCATGTGATGAAATACCAAGTTTCCACGCAATGGTCTCAATTGGTTCAAGGGTTGCTTCACGTGCGATATCCAAATCACTTGCCATGTGCGTGTATGCGGTACGATATGGCTTTGAAACCCTCGGGTCATGTTCGGCCAGAAACGACTGTTTCTACACCCGTGAAACGGCGCCGAATGACTCACTCGTCTTTCATTTCACCAAGATAGGCTGGCAATTCAATTCCAGCCATCTTAGCAACATCGTGAACAGGTGGTAGGCTTTGCATGAGGGAGGAGATGAAGTTCGATGTTGAGCCACCTTCTCCATTGTTTCCGCCGTTGCCAGAATCCCAAACAGTAATCTTGTCGATCTTGAGGTTCGAAATTGCTTCTGTTTGTCGAGAGACAAGTTCTTCAATCTTCTCAACCATCAACAGAGTTGCAGCAGCCTTGGTGTCTCCACCTGCGCTTGCAACGAGTGACTTGTAACCAGCAGCCTTGGCTTCGAGGACGGCTTGTTGACCTACCGCTTCAGCTTGGTAGCGTGCAAGGATAGCATCTGCTTGACCTTGTGCGATACGGCGTTGGCGCTCAGCCTCTGCATCGGCAGAAATCTCGACTTGTTCCTTAGCGACTTTCTCACGTGCGATGTCTGCAGCACGAAGACGTTCGCTCTCGAGCGAATACTGAGCCTTTTCGATTTCTTCTTGAGCACGGCGTTGAGCAACTTCAGACCGTTGACGTGCTTCGGCTTCTTTTTCTGCAAGTGTTGCATTGGAAATTGCGATAGCAGCACGGCTCAAGTTTTCACCTTCAATCGCTAGTTTTTCTTGCTCTTGGACGAAGACTCTTTCCAAACTGATGGCAGATGCCTTACCTTGAGCAGTTGCGGATTTAGCCTCTTGAACTGAGATCTCTTCTGCCTTGATTGCGTTTGCTTGCCCAGTCTTTGTTTCAGATTGTTTCTTCTGGACTTCAATGATACGGTTTCGGTCTGCTTCCGCAACCCGGATTTGTCCCATCTCGAGAGCCTTAGCACGGTCACCCTCTGCGGATGCAATTGCTTCTGCAGCTGCCTTTGCACCAATCGAGTTGATGTATTCAGCCTCGTCAGTGATGTCAGTGATGTTGACGTTGAGAAGAACCAGTCCAAGTTTGTGAAGTTCGGAGTCGACGTTGTTTGAGACCATGCGTAGGAACGCATCACGGTCTTGGTTGATTTGCTCGATTGTGAGCGTGGCAACGGTAAGACGAAGTTGACCGAAGATGATTTCACGAGCCATTTCTTCGATTTGAACATTGGACAGACCAAGAAGACGCTCGGCTGCATTTTGCATAATCATAGGGGATGTTGAGATACCGATGACGAACGTCGATGGGACGTTAATACGAATGTTTTGTTGTGATAGAGCGTGTTCAAGTTGGATTGGAATGGTCATTGGCTTGAGGTCAAGATAGGCGTAGTGTTGTATGAGTGGCCAAACAATCTTTCCACCTCCGTGGTAACATTTTGCCGCTCCTGCATCTTTCACGTTACCGTAAACGACCAGGATCTTGTCGGATGGTGCGAGCTTGTATCTGCTTGTAGCAACATAAATTGTGCCGAATACTGCGAGGGTGAACAAAAAGAGTCCGATAACTGCGATTGAGGTTCCTGCGTCTGCCATGGTGTAACATACAGGGCGTCCTTTATGAGTGTTCACCCGACCAAAAAAGGTCCTACAAGTCTCATTCTTCTTCTGTGGAGTAGGTATTGACAGAAAGAGGTATGACGATTAAAGTCTCGCCAATGGCCTTGACGACTTCAACAAACTTACCTGTTTTTAGGCTCGCAGTCTCATCTTCGAGGACGGCGTCACACGTCCTCATGGCGTTTTGAAATTCGACTTGGACTTGGCCAGTTTCGCCCGCACGGATTTCCATGTAGACCTTGCCTTGAGCGCCAATGGCGAGTGAATGCTTGACTGTACCGTCCACTTCGAGAGACTTCATGATTTGGAATACCTTTCCGATGATGTACATCGAGAAAAACCCTGAAACCGCTGCGACAAATATTGCGATGAGGTCTGCTCCGCCGCTCTGCGTTACGGCAAGGCCAGCAATTCCAAACATCATGATGAAACTCAGTATACCTTGAATGGTGAGCATGTGGAATATTCCTTCTGCACCCATGTCAAAGTCGGTCTCAAATCCAGCAAACTCTAAAGCGCCATCTGCGACTCCACCGAGCAAGATGAGTATGAAATAAATAAGGAACAAAAAGGTGCCAACAATCGCCATCACGGCGAACAAAACATCAACGCCGGAGATGGATCCGAGTCCTACAAGGTCAAGAACATTTGAAATCAAGGACATTTTATCACTGGCCTATACTGGTGGCTTCTACTCTTCAACCTTCGCCTGTTGTCTTCGTTTAATTGGTCGGATGTAGATGAAGTAATAATGCCCAAAAACGATTGGTCCAAGTGAGAGGCCAAACATTAGCCCTATGCCCCAGGATGGGAGCTCAAGTGCGAGACCTATTGCTACGACGATGAGGAGACAGACGAGCATTGATGCTTTTTCAAGGATAATTAGAATCGGTGCTGAACCCTCGTTGACTCGGTCCTTCATCGCAAAGACTTCTCTGAGATTCGACATCTGAACCCTCACGAGAGGAGGTCAGACCATGACAACTCACTCATGATGACAATCATGAGATAGATGAAACCAATGAAAAATGCTGGATTTCGACCTTTTTCAACGAGGCTTTCAACTTGACGCAATTGTCCATTTTCATCGCGAACAATCGTTGTCGCTTCGGAAGTAATGTAGTTGCCACCTTGTGTGAACTCTTTCTGATTTTTTTTGCTGCTTTGGAATACCAAAAACACGAGTGTTCCAATAATCACACCTAAACTAGGGCCGAGGAATCCGCTGAGGGCTGAATTGAACTCAGTCCACATTGCTGCAGTGAAATAAAGACTCAATCCAGCCGTTAGCATTGAAATAATTCCTTTGCCACGTTTTTGGCTCGACAAATTAAACCCGTCCATGGGTATTTGTAAAATGCCACCCTTTTTCAATCCTGCCCCGGTTCAAGTCATTCGTCCATGATGTTGAAGAACTACGCCATACAAGAGATACCATGGCACAAGTTCGGTATGCGATATCGGGCAGCCCAGTGACCCATTCCCTCTCACCTTTACTTCATGGTTTGGTGCTGGCCAACCTCGAAAAGTTTGGTGATGATGTTGAATTAAAAAGTAAAAAATCATCAGTGCACTTAGTCGATACACGTGCGATTGAGGACGCATTGGGTTGGGGTTATGCTGGGCACGCACCGGATGCTCCGGACTGGGAGTACACGGGCGCTCCGTTCGGTAAGTTTCGTACCGATGCTTTGCTGAAGAAGGCAATTGATGCAGCAATGGCAATCGAAGACGCTGAACTGCGCCTTGTCTCCACTTCTGATTCGAATCCCGTCGAGACGTTAACATCTGAAAACCGATACCTTGAGGAAGCTGCCCGCAGGCATTTACCTACTCAATGCCTCGAAAATGAAGTTTGGATGAACCTTACTTCACCGCTCAAACACCAACTCGCTAGCGACGCAATTTCGACCATTGATGACTCGATGCGCCTTCAGTCTGTCAACACATTGCGATGGGACGGTCAAGCATGGTGGTGTGCGAGTGTCGATGGTTCTGGCGTAGTTGCATTGGCCCTTCACCATGGCATAGACATCAAATCTGGTGCGATTCTTGGCATCGTTGGCGGAGGGGGGGCTGCACGATCAACAGCGGATGCTTGGATTAAGGCGGGTGGGAAAATCTCTGCTCTTCCGGGGCGACGCCCCCTTGAATTGCCGTACAAGTTCGAATCGCAACCATCGATCGGAACAGTTGATTTCTCTGTGAACTTTGAAGGCAGCGACTCAGATGATTCACAGTTTCCAAAGAGTAGGCTGCGGCTAAACCCTACATACGGCCTTCAATCCGGAGACCTTGAAGCCCGCTTCTCAGCGTTAATGACTCAACCTCTCGATGGCCGATGGATGCTCGCCGCTCAGCATCTAGAAGCGTGGAAACGGCTCTGGACGCCTCAGTATGCTAATTTTCTTCCATCGTTAGAACTTCTACTCACACAATTGGTTCATGCTGAAAATCTGCTTGCAAAATACGCATGAAGCCCAAAGCGATTAGAATGAGGAAGTGAAGGAGAGAACGGTTCACATGGATTTGAGGTTGCGCACAATGTGCTTGTTGGTCCTCCTCGGACTTTTGTTCCCGAGCCTAACCGGACTCGTTTCTGCGAATCATCCTGCCGAAGACCAATCGTTCACAACACCGCACTCAGGTATCGATTTTCCAGTAGGTTGGGAAGATCTCACCTACTTTACTGGATCTGGATTCACGACCGTACAGCGTGACTACAGGCTGCTCTATCCGGCTATGACGTCCGGCGAAGGGGCTGACATGGCGGGGAATGGTCCATTCCCAAACGTACAGTTTCTCATAGATACGGGTGAATCTTCCTCTTCTTACATGGATTTCGCATCGCGTCTCGCCCAAAGAGGATTCATGGTGGCAGTTCACGGTGATGTTTTGGACTCCACTAACTTTCCTACAATTCTTCGGCATGTGACAGGTGTTCAAAGTGAATTGGAACAACTAAACAACACCAGCAGCAGTTCAATCGCAGGCACCTTTGGCCAATTTGATCTCAACCACTGGGGTGTTGGCGGCCATGGTGTTGGTGCCGCTGCAGCCTATGGTGTCTATCCATATTGGATGAACTCCACACTTGTAGGTCAAGTTCAACCTCCAAGAGCCGTTTTTGGGTTAGGGGCTGATTTCGAAGATTGGGATGATGATCATTGGGATGAATTGGCACCTGAGGATTGGATACATTCTCCGGCATCGCCTGCGGCAGGTCTGTTTCTCACCGGTTCTGCAGACGAAGTGTTTTCCTCGTCAGAGGTCGTAGACACATTGTCCGCCGGGAGTGGATTCGGCTGGCAGTTGATGGAAGTGCTGGGTGCAGACCATTACCAATATCAGGAATCAACTTCTCTCATTGAAGGGTTTAATGACGGTGATGCATCGATCTCTCAAGAAGAACAAAATGCAATTGCGGCTGAACATATCAATGATTATTTGGATGTTACATTGCGTGGTTCACATGAACATTTCCGAGACGCTTTCAATCGGCCTATGGGTCCTCATGTTGTGAGTGACTCAGATGCCTACATCGTTGAAAACCTCCTAGAGAGTGATTTCCTTTTGGTTCAAGAAACAACTCTCTCTCCAAACGGAACAACGACGTTCGGACCCCAAGTTACGGTGAATTTCTTTGCCGAATGGACCATGAGAGACGGACGTAATTACTCGGATTTGCCCAGTGGATGGGATTTGAACATTGAATGCTCTGTTTCTGGCATGGAAGTCACTGAAGGTCAGTTCAATACCAATGGAACGGCAACCTGTTTGTTCCCTATGCAAGATGTTGCACCTGGATTCCACACGGCTACCATTCGAATATTTGTTGAAGGTGCATCATCTACTCTCTCCTTTTCTTTCACGCGTACCGATGCCCCATTGGTCTTGATCTCTCCACCGCCAATGATTGATGTCGAACAACGCAGCAGTATTCACATCGATGCCGCCTCTTACGCTTACGACCCTGACGGTCAAGAGGTGTTTGTTGAGTCGGCAGAATTTTCTGCAGGCTCAACTGAAGACTTCACCTTCACCATTGACCAAGACCAAAAAGGAATCCAAATCTATCACAATGTCGCCGGTGAAGAAGTCAATGGTACTGAGATTACCATGGTACTGAGGGCCGGCGGTGAAGGCGTAGTCGATGAAGCAAACACGACCGCATTGATACGCGTGGTTCCTGTTGATGACCCTGTTAGCAAGATTTCTGATGTCCCCATGCAGAATCTGGTTGAGGACGGTTCTTCTGTTACGGTCAATCTCTCGCACTATGTGAGTGACCCCGAAGGCGAAGTCTTGTTCGGAACTGTTGGAGGTGATGCTGAAGGTGTGTACGGTCCAGTGAGTTTCTCGATCTCCAACGGCTTGCTTAGTATATCTCCTCTTCCAGATCAAAACGGCGCTACAGTCATGCACTTACTGGTGAGTGACGGTACGACCCTCCCCGTCGAACTTGACGTGCCGTTGTATGTTGAGCCCGTCAATGATGACATCATCGTCAATGAATCCAATTGGGAAATCACTGTAGCAGAGGATGAAAGCGTTTCAGTCAACCTTTCCGATTTAGCATGGGATTTGGACGGTGACAATTTGTTTTGGACAATAGACAGTTCATCCCAGTCGGTCAGTGTTGTGCGCTCTACAGGGCAACTCATCATAACACCAATTCTCGATTACTCCGGTCAAGACGCTCTTACATCGATCAATGTTACAGACCAGACGATGACCGTGAACCGAGTATTAACCATCAACGTAACCTCTATCCCCGATGCACCTGTTTTGTCATTGCAAGAATTGAACCTCATCGATTCAACTGCCGGCAGTTTACAATGGTGGGTTTACGATGCTGATGGCGTTATTCCTGAACAAACCGAAGTTCAAGTGAACGGAACTATAATTGAGAATCTCACTCATTCATGCGTCTACGACAGCACAGATTTGACCAACCGATGCCTCTCTATGCTTCCACTTCCAAGTTCCCATAACGGGAGCGTTGAAGTGCGCGTGTCGGTGTTTGACGCCGAGATTGGAGCCAATACGGTTGCTTTCATCACCGTGAACATGACTCCATCTGCAAATGAACCGGTGGTAACGGTCGATTCTGAGGAGTCAAATTTGGAAAGTTTGAGTTTCTACATTCTTGGATTCAGTGCAGTGGCTTTGGTGATTCTCATCGTCCTGTTTGTCGTTCTGCGCGATGCGACTTCACCGTCGAAATCGACCAAGGAAACGGACGTGATTCCGGAAGTTGAACTCGAAGAACCTGCACCAGCTTCCGTAGGCTTACTTGCTCGTGCTAAACAGCAGTAGTGTTGCTCACAGAGGTATGTTCCCGTGCTTCTTAGGCGGACTCCATTCCCGCTTTGATTGGAGAATGTTGAGGGCGCGGCAAAGGCGTAGACGACTTTCACTCGGTTCGATGACATCATCGAGCCATCCGTTCCGAGCGGCGACGTATGGGTCGCCGAATTTTGCTTTGTATTCTGAGATGAGTTGCTGGCGAATCTCTTCACGCTTTTCTTCAGGCGCCTTTTTGATTTCTGTTCTGTGAATGACATTCACTGCACCTTCAGCACCCATCACAGCCAACTCTGCGGTAGGCCAAGCAATGTTGTAATCGCTTTGCAAGTGTTTGCATGACATTGCCAAATAAGCACCACCGTATGCTTTACGAGTCACAAGAGTGAGTTTTGGGACGGTTGCTTCAGCATAGGCAAACAGTAATTTTGCACCGTGGCGGATAATTCCACCCCATTCCTGTACTACTCCAGGAAGGAATCCAGGTACATCCTCAAATGTGACCAAGGGGATGTTGAATGAATCACAGGTTCGGATGAAACGTGCAGCCTTTATCGAGGCGTCGATATCAAGGCAACCTGCCAGAACTTTTGGTTGGTTGCCAACGACTCCAATGGTCTTGCCTTCGAGTCGGGCAAATCCGATAATGATGTTATCGGCATACGATTCGAAGAGTTCCATGAAGATACCATCGTCTACAATTTCTTCAACCACTTTGACCATGTCGTATGGCTTGTTTGGGTTGTCGGGTACGAAGGTCTCCAAGTCGGGGTTCAATCTGTTCGCAGGATCTGCAGTTTCCTCGAACGGGGCATCAGCCATGTTGTGGTCGGGTAGATAGGACAAGATTTCAGTTGCCAATGTGCATGCGTCTTCTTCGTCTTCTGCGATGAGGCAAGCGATTCCAGAGCGCGATGCGTGAAGTGAGGCGCCGCCGAGACCTGCAGCGTCGATTTCGCCTTCGATAACTTCCGGAGTTTCAAGAGGTGATGAGAGGAAGAGTTGCCCATGGTCTTCGCCAAGGATTGTGAAATCCGCTAGGCTTGCTGCGAGTGCCGAAACGCCGACGACCGGTCCAAGGACCAAACTAATCATTGGTATTCTTCCACTGCATTGGACCAACCTGTCGAGGAGTTCCCCCGTACCTGCAAGTGCTGAAATGCCGTCATGTGCTCGCTGCCCTCCTCCATCCCACATACAGATGATTGGAACTTTTGCTCGCTCAGCCATTTCAATGATCTTGGAGATTTTCTTCGCATGCATTTCACCCATGCTGCCCCCGTGGACACTGAAATCTTGTGCGAAGCAGTAGATTCGTCGGCCATTGACTGTGCCGTGTCCTGCAACGACTCCGTCCCCAAGCGTATGGTGGAGGAACATTCCATTGTCGGTTGAACGATGGGTGACAAAAGAATCGATTTCGATGAATGAATTCTCATCGAGCAACATTCCAATTCGGTCACGGGCAGTGCCTCTCCCGCTGCTGCGAATGGCTTCTTGGCGCTTCAAGCCACCCCCAAGGCGAGCCTGCTCACGCTTGTATTGGAGTTCCTCGAGACGTTCACTCGAATTGCCTGCCATAACTTCTCCACCACTTCTCGGTTTTTGATTCAAACGCTTAATTCATGAGGAGATTGTTACCTTCTCCACAAAGATTCATTCCGATTGCATCCTCGAGTTTCACATTGTTCGATAGCGCCCAATGGACCTTGACAACAACCGTGTCTGGAGCAGCCACACTTCCATGGCCCATGATCCCCATTTCCATTTGTTTTCGGCCTTTTGAGTAGACGTTCATGTCGACTGGGCCGTGTATACATTGGTTGGTGACAATGATTGGAATCTCTCTGTTGATGCAACGCGTGAGAGCTCGCCAAACTTTGGTGTTTTCAGGTGCGTCCTTACCTGGGTCATCGATTGGTAAATGTCCCAGTCCAGTTCCTTGGATCACAATGGCTTGGACACCGGTTTGGACAATGGCTTCAATTTCTTCTGAGTGAAGCCAAGGGCCAGCAATAAATTGAGCAATTCTCGTACTTCTTTCGTAGGTTGTTGGGCGCATGCAAACCGGGCGAGTGGAACTGCTGAGGCGAAGTGCATCGTAATGTTCGGTGGTGGCATGACTTAATTCACCGTTGTCGATAGTGATGTGGGCCAAGGCTTCACAATTAACCGGTTGGAATGCGTCGCGTCGAGACGAGTGCAGTTTGCGAACTCCAGTGCCGGGATAGACGGCACATTCTCCATCGTTATTGGTCGAATGCATCACGAGAACAACTCCATCACCTGCATCGCCACATGGCTCTGGACCATTGGCTGCCCAGTGAACGGCAGAGAGTAGGTTTTCCGCAGCGTCAGAAGAGCCTCTGTCAGAAGAGCGTTGAGAGCCGACAAAAGCAATTCGCCCCGGAGGGATTTCACCCTTGCCACCCCATGCGAAACTCATTGCCGCAGAAGAGATGTGCAATGTGTCGGTGCCATGCGTAACGACTACGCCATCGCATCCGTCATCGAATGCTTGCTTTGATGCTTGAATCATGGTATTCCAGTGCTGTGGGCGAATGTCGTCGCTGAACATATTGCCAAGTTTGACCGCTTCAATGTTAGCGATGTGAGCCAATTCAGGTAGGCTTGCAATCATTTCTTCCGGCTCAAATCGAGCTACTACCGCACCAGTGGTGTAGTCGACTTTGGATGCGATAGTCCCTCCGGTGTGGAGGATACGCACGCGAGGGAGTGATTCGTTTGTCTCAATTTCTTGTTGTACAGATTCAGTCGTATTTTGGACTGCTTTACTTGGAAGCATCTCAATGGAAGTGACCTCATCGAGAGGATAACTTGCGTTGTATCCGTTGACAAGTTTGATTGTCAGGTGATTTTTTGCGGCAGGATGCAGCACTACGCCTTCGATGAGTGTTTTCCCGTTACGGGATTCCACTTCGATTTTGACCCTCTGGCCTGCTGGGGGGACATCAACCATGACTCGGCTAAAAGAGGGCGGCACATCAAGGGTTCGCCATCTTGGTGTGAACAAAACTCGTTCGTGCCGACGCCATGTGAATTGTATGGTGCCGGGAGCGGGGCTTGAACCCGCGACCTTCGGATGTCTCAGACACCGCAAGGGGTTTGCACGTCATACGATTGCCTTGTAGGCTGCCCTATGAGTCCGACGCGCCACCAACTACGCCACCCCGGCTTATCTCTCGCCTGTCGCGTTCCCCATTTCAACCATACGGATGAAAAGTGATGTAAAATCACCGTAGCCTTCATGCACTCCACGCCTCACGGATGGCTATGGTAGACCTCAATACTGCTATGGCCGCCGCTGCTGGTGATCGGCAAAAGCGTATGGCGGATGAGGGCAAGGAGCGTAAAAAGCGTCGAAGTGGCAGCGACCTTGGTCTCGAGGCCTTCGACCCCGTGAAGCACGTCACGAAGGAAAAAGCCGAAACGGTCTCAATGTGGCTGGTTATCGGTTTCTCCGTTCTCGTATCCCTGCTAATGCGATATGTGCTCATGCCTCGCACTACCGTTGAGAAATCCGATATTCTCTATCTGGCCCCTTTAGCAGCAATCGCCCTTATTCCTCAAGTTCATCGTATTGTGTTGCCTGAATCATTGAATGAAGTGTACACGAAAGGTACCTGGTTCAAGGCAGGTTTCCTTCACACATTCACTTTTTTGGCAATGGCATTTTTGCTCGTTAATCCCCCTCTGGGTGATATTGTTGCGCCACAACTTGCTGACAAGTGGGTGCTGGTGCAGGACGATAACGGTGAACTCAACTTTTCTGAGATGAAAGGGGCTTCTTCGTCACTCACTTGGGAAGTCGATTCGAGTACTGGCCTTTCGGGGGACATTTGGCTGTTGTTCGGTCTCGCCGATAATCTCAATGTTGAAGGAGCGAATGTTTCCATTGAACTTACCAACAACGCCGGTAACGACCTTCAGAAGACGAACGACCTCAACTTTTGGGACACTCACGCAGAATCTATTGAGAACAATACGACGTCAAGCAAATCCATTTCCAAATTGATTCCTCATGGCGACCTTGACCAACGGTTCGCCCTCTTACTTGGTACGAACTTGGCAGTGGGGGAGCATCAAATCACCGTGAACATCATTGAACAGGGCGACCCTTGGGAAAACACTCGCAAGTATGTTTGGAACTTACTCGTCGTCGAAAAGTTGCCTGAAGCCGAAGCTTCATGACAGCATGTCGCTGTGGGCAACGAGTATTCTGTTTAACAGACGGCTGATCCTGTGAATGTCACGCTGCTCTTGCGTTTGTTTCTGTAGTTGTCGTACTCGTAAATGCCTCACGAGCGGGGCAGCAGCGGTCCAGCACATCAAGTCCAGGGAACGGTTCAGTAGGTTGGTCATGATGCTGGGTGAAGGAATACCCATGGAGTGATTTCTTCACGCCCGTAATGTGAAAGTGAAAGTGAAATCAATCACGTAGATGGGTGACTAAGCGTGCTGTGAGCGCATCCAACTGAATTTGCTCGCCACCGCCTTCGACCAATCTGTAATCGACTTCAGCCATCCATTCAGTCATGTCCAGTTTGGCATCCTCTGTGAGGAAGTCTGCAGTGTACAGTTCACGGTGGAGTTGATTGACAAAGTCAGTCCCTGCAAGTCCATACTTGTCAAGCAATTCTCTCAATCGCCGCCGTGCAGCATGGAATCCGTCGTCTCGACAAGCCATGAGATATTGGTGGAGTGCTTCTGGTGGAGCTGTTGCTGAAGTCTCATAGATGAGGTCGCGACTGATTTTCATGTCCAAGGCTGCAGCAACCTGTAATCCTGTCAATGCCTTTCGCAAATCACCCTGCGAGATACGCGTCAATGCCTCACCAGCATCATCGGCAAGTTCTACACCCTCTGCTTCTGCGACATGGTGGATTTGAGCATTGACATCAGCGTCAGCCAACGGCCTAAATCTAAACACAGCACATCGTGATTGAATGGGTTCGATGATCTTCGAGGAGTAATTGCATGAGAGAATAAACCTGCATGTTTCGGCGTACTGTTCCATAATACGTCGCAGAGCGCCTTGAGCGTCATTGGTGAGTGCATCGGCTTCGTCAAGGAAGATAATTTTGAAGCTCGCTTGGCCGTAAGGTGCCGTTCGTGCAAACTGCTTCACCTTTGTTCGGATACTTTCTAATTTCCGTTCATCAGAAGCGTTCATTTCCAGCAGATTACGACGATACTCTGGCCCGAATACATCCTTGGTGAGTGCCATTGCGGCGGTTGTCTTGCCTGTTCCCGGTGGGCCTGCAAACAGCAGGTGTGGGAATTCCTTTTTCTCAGAGTAGATTGTCAATCGCTGTACTACCGCTGCTTGGCCACGGATTTCAGTGACGGACTGAGGTCGGTGCCTTTCAACCCACAGTTCACTCATGGACTGGCGTCGTTGCCGAGCCTCCTTGAACATTCTCCTCGCCAACGAAGAGATTCAGACTGCATTTGCCCAACTTTTTCATTCTCTCAACAGTGATGCGTAATGTGTTTTCATGACGCTCAAGCGAAAAGACAGTATATGGAGGTGGGCTTGAAGGCTTTGAGCCCCATGCTACGCGAGACAGCCCCCCGCCGAACCGCTTTGACCGTCTTCCTTGTCTTGATGTTCCTGTTCGCAGATTTACTACTGCCTCAGTCTATCGATTTTGAACAGGAACTTGACGATGAACCTCGTATATCTTACGTCACTTCAACCGACACAGTACTGTCTGATACCTACATCATGGAGGCAAATCCTTCAAACAACTACAATGCATCTGCAACAGGTTTTCTTGGAACTTCTACGACTGGATACGAATCAAGAATACTACTTGATTTTGCAATGAATTTTTCGTCGGCAGACTCGATACAGTCGGCAACTTTGAACATTGCTTGTGATGCAAGTACTTCATCTGCGGCAACAATGAACATTTATGCGGCATCATCGAATTCATGGAATTCGAGCACAGTCACTTGGTATCAGTTCGATATGGGTATGCCATGGGGCGACGCAGGTGCAGATGGTGCAAACGACCGAAGTTCTTGGGAGCCGCCTTTCAGAGCGATGACCAATGGCACATATTCGCTCAACGTCACAGCGTTCGCACAGGAAGCTGCCTCGAACAACGAATCCCATTTTGGCGTTCTGCTATCGGGTCTTGGTTCACACTTTGAGTGCAAGATGTCAGAATCATTCCCAGTAACTGATCGTCCCGAACTCGTCATGGTGACCTCCTCAACTGCAGCCGGAAACGGTGGCTCAGTTACCTCCAACTTTGCTACAGATGGAATGCCATTGATGACCGGCGGCCTCGTCTTGGCGGCCGATACAGCTCCTACTCTGTCCTACGAGTCACTCATTGGGGCGCATGTGGAATTCCAACTTTCCCTCGATTCTACTTTCAAAGATTACAACGACTTGGATTGGCATTATTCAACACTCATGGACAGTTTCTCAACCACAAGTTCCAGCGGAACATACACCCTACCATCATCCGACCGTTTTGATAACGGAACTCGTGTATTCTACCGAGTTCGCAGCGTTGATACAACCGATACACTCAGCGAATGGTCGACAACCGAAAGTTTCCTTCTGCCGTCTCACACTGTGACTGACAACGGCGACGGTACGGCCAGTATCGAAGTCACTCGTAATCAGTTGGGTGATATCGGTACATTCATTGAAGACTCGTACTCGAACGAACTGAGCAAGAATACCAAGTACGGTTCTGGCAGCACACTCCAAACCAGCGTAACTTCGAACAAGGAGTCACTCATCCATCTTCGAATGGATTTGAGCCTTCTTGGGCTACCATCAAACGCAACCATCATTGATGCTCAACTGAACTTGACTCGTGATTCGTCATCCAACAACCCGATGCTTTCGATGCACGAAATGGAGTCGACATCTTGGGTCGAGTCCGAGTTGACATGGAACCGTGAATCAAACGCAAACGGATGGTCTGATGGAGGACGCGTCTATTCATCGATTGCTTCTGCGACTGGATTCAACGGTACGCAGACCAGTGATGACTATGGATTTGGATTCACCGATGTTGCACAGTCTTGGCTTGAAAGCGGTGATACCAATGCTTCCGAGTTCTTGATTACGGCTCGTGGTAAGGACGAAGCATACTCGACGACAGGCACCAAGAGTATCTCGTTTTTCAGCACCGAAGCATCTCTTGAGGACGATCAACCCTATGTCTACATTCACTACGGATTGAACTCGGGTAATCAACTCTCATCGGTGGTACTCACTGGGCCGGCTGAAGATGCAGCAGTTTGGAACCAGTCTGGCCACAACTTCACCGCAAACCTCACACCTTCGATAACTTGGACTCCGTCGACTTCCAACAGTGAAATGATCTTGCAGATGGCGACCGATGAACAATTCCGAAATGTAGTTTTGACATCCAACACCGGCATAGAAAGCGACTTCTCTCCATCCGATGGAATTCTCAACATGACAGGTGAAAACACCCTTGCTGCAGGAAATATGTATTTCTGGAGGATGGCTTACTTGGATTCTGACGGAAGATACGGACCATGGTCCTCTTCCAACTTCTTGGTGAGTTCACTCGAAAGTACATGGCTTGGCGGTGAGCGCTCAGAATTTAGAATGAAGCACGGTAATGGGACGACGGATGGCCTGTACCCTGAATGTCTCGATACCTACATCGACAGCGGCACACCAAACCAAAATTACGATGACGAATCGAAACTTCTCGTTTCTTACAACACCTACCCAATCGAAGCCATGGCTCTACTCAATTGCAACCTGCGTTCCAATCTGCTGCCCGCTGGCTACGCTGTTGAATCGGCTCAACTCTCGATGGTCGTCGCTAATACACCTTCGAATTCACCTCGAGTCGCCGTATGGGAAAACACCCAAAGCAATTGGACCGATAGCGGTGCCACTTGGAATTCTTACGATGGTACAAATTCTTGGGCTACTGCTGGAGCGAAAGGCTCCGAGCGCTCTTCACTGCTCGATTCAATTCAACTCGATTCATCGTATTCAAACGGAGACCGTATCTCATGGAACGTTACATTGGGCGTTCAAAACGCAATGCGACAAAACAGCAGTGCTGACTTCATGATTGGAATACTTGGAGTCGGCTCGGGTTCAAACCGTGAAGTCCAACTTTATCCTGGATTTGCTGCGGATGTTCGCAAACCGGAATTGACCTTCGTTTATGTCCCAGGTTCAAACGTTGTACCTGTCGACCCATCTCCAGTCTCACCGCTCAACGGCTCATGGTCTATGGGCACCGGTGTTGACCAAACACCGATTAAGCGGCCAACGCTGGAGTGGTCCTTTGGAAACGCAGCTGGTGTTGCTGGCTGGGCAGTTCAACTCGATACCGCTGATTCATTCGATTCAGCATCTCTTCTCACGCGTACCTCATGGAACGATGGTGGCTTTGACTCAACCAACTTCACCTACACGCCAACCTCTGATTTGGACGATGGTGCAACATGGTACTGGCGAGTTCGTGCAATCTCCGCAACCAACCAGATTGGTAACTGGTCGAATATATTCACCTTTTCAGTGCCAGACCTTACCACTTGGCAAACCTGTGCTGACGGCTCATGTGCATCTGTAGAGTTGCATCACAGAGAGGCCATGCCTGATTTGAATTTGCCGAATTTTGTTGACACCTACGTCATACAGTCTGGCTCCGGCTCATCGAATACTTACGACACATCGACACAACTGAAAGTTGGTGCAACCAGCAACAATGTGCAAGCGCTCTCTCTTCTTCGAATTCCATTGAATTCTCTTCCGCAGCCAACGAATGCTCGCGTTACTGGTGCTGAATTGAATTTGTATTCTGAGTTTTCATCAGCGGTCGGCGAACCAATCGCTATCCGGCCAGTACTCCAAGCGTGGAATACTTCGGCGAATGGCCTTATGTTTGACGGCGTGAACAACTGGTCGCAAGCAGGAGGGCGTGGCCTTGGAACCGACCTTGGTGCTTATGTCGACCTGCAGGATTCGGTTGCTTCAGGATGGATGAATTGGGATGTCAGTGAGGCCGTTCAAGCAGCACTGGCTGCCGGCTCGTCGACGCTTTCCTTAGCCATTTACGCTTCGAACGACATCACTTCGTACTCCAACGGACCCAATGTGGTGACCTTCACTTCGACGGACGGAACATCTGCTCAGCATCCTTGGCTGAACCTCACATGGTCGAACGGTACAGGAACTGTTCCAGCCACATCCGGCATAAACGCTGGTCCAGCGAACGATTCCGTCTCATGGGATTCAAGTTCGCATGCATTGCTTGCAGATGAAATGCCTCTTTTCTCATGGAATTATCCTTCATCGGTTGCTGCTGACGCATGGCGAATACACATTTTTGCTGACTCTACGGATGATATGGCAGGTCGCTACACTTTCGATTCTCGTGATGATCCTGACTTGTTCGATTTGCCAAACAAGACATTCCAACCGTCTTCCCCAGTTGACTACTCTCCGACGATTCGGTGGACCGTACAACCAATCAAGCTCGGTATGATTGGCCCTCAAAGCACCTCCACTCTTTTCCACGTTCCAGATGTTGATTCAGCTGAAGTTGACGCTACACATGCATGGGTATCTCTCCAAGAAGGGGCGATGGTCGAAGGAGAAGGATATCCAATGATTACATTGGATACAACACTTGACGGTGGCAATATTTTCAACAACAACGGGGCTTCAGCAGGTCTTCTTGTAGGCCGTAGTCCATCGAACAGTCTGCTTCGGACCAGTTCACTTATCGAAATAGATTTCTCGTCTTTCCCACTGCCAGCAGTTTACGAAATTACGAATGCGACATTGACACTTACTGCTTTTTCTGGAAGCGGTGAAGTTTACGTGACTGTTTCGGAGATGATTACCAACTGGGATGAGTCATCGAGTTGGGCTTATCCAGGTAACAATTCTACCTCATGGATTGGAGTAGGCGCATACCAATCCGCTGACTCTATGATTCCTGAGACACAGGGCTTTTGGATGAATGAAACGACGGATTTTGAAATCAATGTCACTTCCATGCTTCAACATGCTGTTGAAAGAGGCCAAGAGAGCCTGAATATTCTTCTGCAAGCTGAAGACGCTTTCGGAGCCGTTGCAGGAACATACTATATCGCCAGCAGCGAGAACTCAGCCATCGATGAGCGTCCAAAACTCACGATTGGATACGAACTCACATCACCATGGAATCCAACAAGTCCCACAAACCTCGAACCCCTTGATGGGTCCACACTTTGGAACCTTTCGTCTTCGATACCCGCTGGAGCAGAAACTGTGGAAAACAATTGGACCTCATCTGATTCAAATCAAACGCAGTGGGTTCTTTGCGGTGCGTTCAATTCGAGAATGACAGAAGGCCTTGAATGTTTTAATTCCACCGCACTCTCCTATGATTCGGACCTCGACATCACTTGGGATGCTCAAAACCTCTCTGTTTTCATTGAGGGTCTCGAACAGGCTGACGAATGGAAGTATTGGAGAGTCCGTGGCGACCAAGATGGCCGGATTGGTCATTGGTCTACGGTTCATAAGTTCCGTATTCCTGACGTACAAACTTCTGATGCTTCATCTGATGGAGTCGGAAATTACTCGGTAACGCTCTCACGTGGTTCGCTCTTTAGTGAGACTGGTCTCCTTCCAGCAGTTCCTGATGCTGAAATCTCATCCTCGGCAACAACCTCTCTCGGTTTATCGAACCAGCTGAACATCGGAACTTCTGCATCAGGCACCGGCGAAAGTCAAGTTCTGCTTGAATTCGATTTGAGTTCGCTTCCATGGCCAGCGGCAATGACACCGACATCGATGCTTCTCAGTTTGTACCGTACCAGCGTGACCGGTACATCAGCAACAACTGTGTCAGTACATGCATGTTCGCCGTTTGTTGAATCAACGGTCAACTGGAACACAAATGTGCCGTGTCTGAACAGTGAAATTACTCGTTCGACTCTCACACTGAGCCCTGCTTCTGGTTGGGCTTCTTGGGATCTGACAAGTCTAGCGCAGAGCAACATTGCAAATGGAAACCTCACCATGACCGTCCTGCTGAAGACTGTTGGTGCGCCTGCGACAAGCCATGCCTTCTACTCGTCAGATGGAAGTAATTCACTTCTAAGACCGAAACTCGTTATCGATTATGTGGACAATGTAAACGGCGTACTACCACCTGCTCAACCAACACTTAACACGCCTCAAGATGGTTCAGTACTCTACAATGTGTCTGGCTCAGTTCTCGAATCGAACGACCGTCCAGTTCTTGTGTGGTCTCCAGTATCGGGAGCGACTGGCTACATTCTGACCATCGCAAATGAAACTGGTGTTGTCAAATACAATTCATTGGATTCCTCTGAAATTACCGGAACGACCTTCCGATTTGCCAACTCACTTCCAAGCGGTGAAGTGTTTACATGGTGGGTTCAAGGCATTAACCAATCCATACCTGGGCCGTCTTCATCACGATGGACTTTCGCTATTGGCGCTCCAAACCATGTCGATAACGGTGATTTGACTTTCACATATACTTTCCAAACGGGCAGTGAAGTCTCACAGTTTGGACACACCAATATTCGCGAAACACACCTCAATGAGGCAGAACCAACGATTAATTTCGGTGATTCCAGCATTGTTGAACTTGGAACTGGCTTTGGACCAAACTCTGGTATGCAGTCTCATCTCACATTTGCTTTGGATAATGGACAAGTTCCTCTCGCTGCGTATTCAAACATTCATTCAGCAAGCGCAGGATTCTACCTTGATTCTTGGACAGAAACCGGTGGTGCAACAGAAATGACATTCAGCGTCCATCGAATTATCAACTCCCAATGGGCACAATACTCGTCAACTTGGAACGCATCATCAAGTTCTGCTTCTGGCGCATGGGGTGCACCTGGGATGCAGGCGGGCGTTGATTACGATGCCACGCCAATCTCAACGTTTGTTGAGTCGAACTTGAATGAGAACCGATGGATTTGGTTCGATATTGGTGTGAGCGGTATGCTCATCGATAACGACAACTCCTGGATTATCATCGGAACTCCAAATCAGGGTACTCTCTTAGGAGAGTTCTATTCAAGCGAATATGTGATTTCCAGCATGCGTCCTAAGATTATGCTCAACCACACGAATGTAACGACAATTTCAGTTTCTCCGACCGCACCTACGACGGACGCTGACACAAGTGTATCGTTCTCGAATGTTGTGTACGACCATCTTAACATGGCAGTCGGTGCTCCAATCGTCTGGAGTGCAAGCAACGGCTCTATCACACAAGCTGGTGTTTTCACGCCGTATGCAACAGGACAACACACCGTCTCAGCATGCTTTGGCATCATTTGTACCAGTGAAACAGTAACGGTCACACCCGGTACGCCTGTTGAATTGGTCGTGACACCTGAGTCGGCAACAATTACTGCAGATCAATCCTTGCAAATCATGGCGTATGTTGTCGATCAATTTGGTAATACTGTGCCTGGTCAGACCATTACCTATCTTCCAAGCAACGGAAGCATGGACTCGTCAACTGAAGGTTTATTCTTGCCGGTAGGGGCTGGAACTCAAACCGTCGATGTGACCTGGAACGGTGTCATGATGACGCCACAGACCATCTCAGTGTCTATTCTTGTTGAGACTGGTATTCCGGCATATTTCGTTCTCGAGGGTTGTCAAGGTACTGTTCCCGCTGGAATTCTTTGTGCAGTCACGCACACGCTTTACGACCAATTTGGAAACGAAATCATCGATGACTCGGAGGCTGGAGACTTCACGTGGACAACCACGAATGGTAATTACAGCGAGACAACGGATGAGTACTTCCCAGACCACGTCGGTGATTGGTACCTCAACTTGACATCGACTTCCGGTGCTTACGGCTCATTGGCAATCAGCGTCGGTCATGGTCAAATGGCAAGTCTCGAATTGGCTGCTTCGTCAACATCTATCACAGCAGATGAACAAGTTTGGATTAACACGACTCGCATAGACATCCGTGGAAACCGACTGCCAGTTCTTCTTGAACTCGACAACTGGATTACTCCACAGGACAGTCAATTGTTACCAGGTGCCCCAGCGATTTGGTCACCGACCTCTCGCGGTGCTAAGATTATTCAGGCTACGTACGAAACGATAACCTCTGAAATTACCATCACCGTAGAAGAAGGTGCAATTGTTTCGCTTATCCTTCTTGTCGATAATGATGTAGCAACTTGGGAACATTTCGATATCACAGCAGACGATCTATTCGATGTGAAGGTCAAAGCTTACGACCAAAAGGACAACCGTTGGATTGTATCTGCGAATTGGAGTTTGACTCATCCGGAATTGACCTCACAATCTGCTCTGGAGCAGTTGCAGGGAGACGAGACCACATTTGTTCCATATCTCGCTTCAACTGAACACTACACCATTACCGCCGCATATTACGATGGAGTCACTTTCCATGAGGTGAGCATCAATGTTACAGTTGCACACGGCGATTTGAATTCAGTCACGCTTACTGCAACCGGCAGCGATGGCTTAGCAAACACAGTCTTCGACATTACTTCTGATGAACACATCGACTTTACATCGGCTCTCGCCGATTTGGACATGAACCCAATCGACCCTTCAATTCTTGAATGGTATCTCAAGAACACCGACACCGGTGTCTCTACCGTAATCACCGATGAATTGGTTGCGAACAACATGCGCTGGGATGCTTCTGCGGTTGGAAATTGGTCGATTTCAGCATCTGCTATTAGCGACTCAGGATACAACATCAGCGACGCTGTTGCCGTTTCAGTCGTTCATGGTGAGGCTGTCAATGTGAATGCAGATCTCGATACCACGACCCAAACAGCAGGAGAAGAAATCACCATGGTTGTTACCGGAACAGATTCAGATGGCAACACATTCCCACAAATTGTAGAATGGTTGGAAAACGATGTAACAGTTGAGAACATCACAGCCGGGGAAAGCGAAGGGACATATGTTTACTTGGCGACCACAGCCGGTGAACATACGCTGAAGTACACGACAGGGTCCACAGATTCTACGCTTGTAATCACAGTTGAAGCACAACGTATCGTTGATTCATTGGATATCCAAATATCCTCACAATCAGTTGACCAACTCTCGAACTTTACGGTCACCGTCAAAGCCTTTGACATGTATCTCAATCAAATCGAAGTCCCACCGAGTGCGGATGTAGACGCCACAGGTCGAGCTGAAGTATCGCAGCAAGGGCCTGGCGTTTGGAACGTTATCACGCTTGATGATGGCACAGTAACGGTGACGATTACCGCAGGTAAAGTCTCAGAAGAAAGAAACATCGAAGTTGAAGGCAACTTTGGTGGATTCTTCAAGGCAGGCGGGCCACTCTACTATGTTGGAGCAGGACTTCTCGGAATTGTTAGTATCGTCATTGTCGGGCTATTGTTCTCCATGCTTCGTGGAGGCGAATCCGGTTACGATGACGACGATGATGATTACGACGACGATGATGATTACGACGACGATTCAGACGCCCGTCGAGGTGCAACGCCAGGTCCAACAGGCCCTGCACCTGCCTCAGGCCCAACCGGTCCTGCACCAGGTCCATCAGGCCCCGCTCCAGAACAGAAGGAAGTGCCAGAAATTGTGCAAGAAGACACGGCATGGCAAGTTGACCATCGAGTCGACGATGAAGGCACGGAATGGGCAGAGGATGAAAATGGCACATGGTGGTATCGCCAAGAAGGCGACACCGATTGGGGCGAATGGAAGGATTGAACAACAAATCATTGATACACATTGACGAGGAAGTTGAGCACATGAAAGATACAAATGAGTACAAGAGCATCATCTTGAGTTGCGTTTGTGTCCTGCTTTTCGGCTTCCACGGCTTTTCCATCTCAGGATCTCAGTTTTCTTCCCTTGAAGACGAGAGCATTGTTTTGAACCAAGGCGGCGCCCAACCCGTTCGTGTTGAACTCTCAGCAGAATTTGTATCGATTACCGCAGATGAAGTGGTCATGCTTACTGCACAACTTTACGACAATCTCAACAATATCGTTACTGGAGAGGTGGTGTGGAGTTGCGCAAACGGCTCAATCACCGAAGATGGGATCTTCTATCCGTGGTCTTCTGGCTTGATTCAAATTGAAGCATCACACAATGGCTTAGTTGGCTCGATTAACATCACCGTTACACCCGGTGTAGGACAATCCCTTCGAATTACAAGTTTGACTGCACATGCGCTCCTACCAGTTTCTCTCACGGCTCAAGTTTTGGATGCTCGTGGAAATGCTCAACCCGCATCCAATGTGGTCTGGTCCATTGATGGTTCATATGCTGGAGTCGGTACTCCGACTTGGACTGCCCAAGATATTGGTGAATACGCGATTCGTGCACGGCTCTACCAAATGGAACATGTCGATACAATCGAGGTTTTGGCAGGAGCGCCTCATGAGTTCATTTTTGATGAGGGCATGCAAGTACGTAGCGGCTCGGCACTTTTGATGACTCCTCGCTTAGTGGATGTGAACGGCTTTGAGATGAACATTACTACTGCAGGTAATCGCATATGGGAGGTGGAGAACGGCACTATTCTTCCGTCAGGATGGTTTACTGCAACCCAACCTGGACTCTGGGCAGTCAATGTATCGGCTGGCAACATTACCGGCACAGGAATGATTCGAGTTGTTCCAGCAGATGCGACCATCTCGCAAGTAACTGTGCTCTCTGAAGGTGACCAAGGAAGTCAACAATTTACCGCAGGTGTGGCCTACGAGCTTGTAGCAATGCGTACTGATTCGCTCGGTTATACTGGTACAATCACACCGCCTTTGGCTAATTTCACTGTGTCAAGTGGAGGTCTTTCTAACATCAGTGGAGCGGTCTACTGGACTCCTGGCTCAGTGGGGACACATGAAGTGCGGGTGGATGATGAGGGAGTTCTATCGACGTTGTCTGTCGAAGTCGTGCATGGCCCTGCTATCGATGCAGTATTGACGCTTACTTCTCCGGATTTTTCAGCAGGTGGACAAAGTACCATTGCTTTCATCGCATCCGACGTCATTGGCAATGAATGGCTTGTCAACGGCTCGATGACACTTGTCAACGGCAACAGCTCACAATATTCAGTCTCAACAGGATATGCTGTGGTGACACCGGAAGAAACGCTCGTCTGGAGGATTGAAGGGAACTGGTATGATGTGTCGACAGGTACTCGGTTTGAACCGGTATTCCAACAGCAGTCCACGCCAGGGCAACTTGCTTTCATCCTTCTCAACGGTGAAGGGTCAATACTCCCTGCAGACACCTTACTCGCACTCAATCCAGTTTTCTATGATGCGTATTCTAATGAACTCGATGAAATTGGATTGAACTGGACAGTTGATGGCATTGATTCCACCGTCGACATTTTACTTTCAGATCTACATTGGATACCTACGACAGTTGGAGGGCATGAGATTCGCGCAAATGCCGGTGGAGTCTTTGCCACTGTTCGATTAACCGTCGTTGCAGGTGATGCTCGGAATCTTGTCACCAATTTTGAGGATGGTCTTACTGTTCAAGCAGGCGTTCCAACTGAATTGTTTATTCAAACCATCGACGCACACGGAAACTTGGCACCATCGACGGCCGTTCTCTCAACGCTTGATGAAGAGTTTGGCTCGCTAGTGGCCTCCTCATCGGGTGACGGTTACTGGGACTTTACTGGCCGAATGAAAGGCACATATTCGCTTGAACTCATACAGGACAACGCAACCCACATTCTTCCGTTAACAATTGAATCCGGTGCACCTGTACGAATCTTCTCAACCATGGAAATTGAGAACATCGCACAAGGCGATACTGTCCTTCTTCGTATTGAATCCGTTGATGTTTACGGCAATCCTGTTGATGTCGTTCCTGCGAACACAACCGTCAGTTGCACTTCAGGTTCTTCGAAGCATGTAACTTCAGATACATGGGAATTGGATATTTCTTCCTCTGGAAACGATCGATCATGCAATATTCTATGGAACGGTTTACTCTCTCAGAACTATTTCGATGTTGAGTCTGTTTTACTCGGGGGTGCAGTTGGTTCGACCAATACGGCCATGGGTCTTGGTATCTTCTTCTTAACGTTGATTTTGGTTACTCTTGTGGTTTTGGTTCGTAAAGCGAACCAAGAAGAAGTTGACTGGATCGATGATGCGTTCGACGAGACCGATGAATATGAATCTGAAGATGATGAGGAGGACGGCGAAATACACGAAACTACGCCTGAATCCGCTGATGCGGTTGCATCAAATGACTCAGACGGTGATGGAGGTGACTCGAGCAGTGAAAGTGTAGATGCTAAATCCGCACAGCCAACATTATCTGATGATGAACGTAATACTCTTGCAGGAAAAGCGGCAGAAATCGGTGTTATGCAAGCCATTACTGGTACAGAACAAGGATCGAGTGGTTGGTATGTGGATGTTAGCGGTGAAATCCAGTACTGGAACGTCGGCGACGATGGTTCATGGACTCGGGTTGAATGAGATGTCTCTCGAACAACCTCTTGACGCTACGAGCGAGTTCCATGAATTGATATGGCTTCTCGCAGCTTTCCTTTGTTGGAAAGGGAAAACGGTCATCACACTCATTCTGGCCAGAGTCGTCGAACCGCTGGCGAGTTTGGCTCTCGGATAGTTATTCTTCACTTTGCGCCTCGAAGGCAAGGAAGAACTCATCGATGTCAATGACGCCGTTTTCATCCATGTCAGCGTTATGGAATATACATCGGACCTCATCCGATGTATATTCGAAGTCGAGGGCTTTCAATGCATTTTGGAACTCTCGTAAGGTGAGATGGTTCTTGCCTCCGAAATCCGCAGCGTGGAACGCAGCAAGGCGACGCTCATGCTCGGCAGCAGTCGTGAATTGGAATTGCTTTCGAAACGACTGAATCGGAGTTGTTTGAGTCACTGCATGTTTCTTCCCATAGAGGTAGTATGTGGCTGCACCCGAAAGAATCGCAGCGCCCCCACCGATGAATGCCTTTGAACCGATGAAACTAATCAGCACTGCTCCAGCAAGAATTCCCCAGATGTGGATGTAGGGGTACAACGGGGCTTTGTACTTTGGATTCCAACCGTGCTCTTTACTGGTTCTTCGTAGAATGATGACGCAGGAATTTATCATGATGAAAATCATAATCTTAAATCCTGATGCGAGTTTTACGACGTCCTTCAACGGCACGAACAGAATGGCCAGTCCCATGGCTACGCCAGTGACTATTATCGGCCAGTGAGGGGTTTCAAACCGTACGTTGACTTCTTCAAGAGCTTGTGGCAGTAGGTTGTCTCTTGACATTGCGAACAAAAATCGTGATGAAGCCAAGATTCCCGCGAGTGCCATTGAAATCATAGTGAGAACGGAAAGAATTGCAGCGAATATTCCGAATTTTGTACCCGCTACTTTCTCAGCGAAAACAAAAATCGGGTTTTCTATAACGACTCCATCTTGTAGCCACCATTCTCCTGGAATGGCAGCCGTCATGAGGTAGGCAATTGCAGAATAGATGACTGTTGCAATCAGCAGGGAGAGCATTATTCCGGCAGGGAGGTTACGTTCTGGATTCTTTACTTCACCGCCAATTGCAGCGACCTTTGTCACACCTGCATAGGCAACAAATACGAATGCTGCAGCTTCTGCCAACGACCACACGCTTGCATCAAAAGCCTCAGTCAGAGGCCTCTTCGCATCAAAGTCATCAACAAAGAGTGCAGCAATACAGATGAATACCAACAAGCCGACCGTCGAGAATACAATTGGTGTTTGAATTGCTTTCACTTTTGAAACACCTAAGATATTGACTATCGTGATGAGTACGAGGGCGGTCATGGAAAGTACTTTGATGCCAATTTCTACGTCAAAATACGTCGTAACAACGATGAGGTAAGCCGAAAATCCGATCAAAGCAAATGCTGATTTGAGAAGGAATGATGCCCACAATCCCAGACCACTAATGGTTCCGATAAGTGGTCCGTATGTACGCTCTAAGTACACATACGATCCACCACTGGAAGGCATGCCTGATGCCAATTCCGATTTCGATAAGGCGCCCGGAAGAACAACAGAGGCAGCGAGGAGATATGCGAGCCATATTCCTGGACCCATGATTTCAGCAGCGAATGTTGGTGTCACGAAGATACCGGGTAACATTGCTGAGAGCGAGATGATTACAACGCCTGCAAGGCCAGTTGTTCGCTTCAGAGTATTCTTTAGCTCATCAGTTACATTTGTGATAATGGTTTTTGGTGTTGAACTCGACATTTCAAATCCCCGCTTTCCGACCCTCAAACGACCCGTATTCGACTTCAAGCAACGATACTCCTTATTATGTTGTATCTAATGTTGTGGAAGTCTGTCGGAAACCGGTAATTATTCAAGGGCGGGAGCCTTTGCAATTACTTTCATTTCCACAGCGATCGGCGTTGGCAAGGCACGGATGGCGAGTGTTGTTCGTGTTGGCCCGACTTTACCCAGTGTTTCTGCCCAAACTTCGTTGTATCCTTTGAAATCCCGGTCCATATCGACGAGGAAAGAAGTGACATCCAGTACATCATCAATCGAACCACCTGCTTCTTCAAGAATACGGGTGATGTTTTGGACAACAGCATGTGTTTGAGCCTTGATGTCATATTCGAGGGGTTTGCCGTCTGCGTCATGTATGGGTCCACCCGGTATGGAATTGGTTCCAGGTTGACGTGGGCCAACTCCAGAGAGATACAAGAGGTCACCAACTCGTCGGGCATGAGGGTAGGCGCCCACAGGTTTAGGCGCAGCAGCGCTGTTGACCGAGTCTTTACTCTCAGTTGGTTCCCACAATGCCGGTCCGTTTGAATTTGAGGGCTTAGCCGATACAGTTTCACTTACCATCTCAGTATCGTCACCTTGAGCATCGAGAACATTTCGTTCTCCTAAGAAATATTCGACATCGTCTTCATCGTATTCTTTGTCTCCAGCACCGGATGCAGCAGGGTCGAGGTGAACTACAGCGCCTCCAGCACCGTGAATTGCTTCGTATGCCAAAACTTCACCTGTGAGATTATTCCTGTTTTGGTTCATTCCAGAAAGCCACCACATTGGTTTGAAAGCGACCACTTTGTTAACACGTATTTGTCGGTGTATGGTGCGAGAAAGTTGACCAACATCTTCGAGTCGACCTTCGCCCAAGAACTCCAGAATCTTACGGTTCCATTCATCGTCTTTGAGAGAGTGAATTTTGTCGTCTTTTGGGTCTATGGGTTTTGTGAACATTCTGTTCGATAGGGACATCGCAGTAACTGCAACGGCTTTTCGTCCAGTCGCCTTGACCACATCCATGCACGCTTTAGCAAGAACAGTCGTTTCAGCACGGTTCGCATATACATTGGATGAAACGATGACGGCAGGAATTGCATTGTCGGGATTCAGTAACTTGAGCGCTACAACTGAGCCAACATCGATTGGGAATCCATGGTATGCTACAGTACGGCTCTTGAGTCCGCGGTTTTCATTGGCCTGATTCCATGCATGTGCAAATTCTTCGTCGATGTCGAATGAATAGGGTATGGACCCCAAGTCATGGAAGTCATTGTCAACCATAACCCATTCAGGATTCGGGTCGGCAATGATTTGATGCCCAATGATGCTTGGCCACGTGGTTGAGTAAATGATGAGTAGGTCTGCACCACTGTCTTTAATTCGCTGAGCAGCTTCTCCAAAAGCATCTCTTAGGCGTCCCCAACCTTCGTTTTGGTCTGCTGCCAAAACAGTATGTGGATGGACAGGTACGATGTATGATCCTACCAATTTCCCATCACTCATTCGCTCCCCTCCTTGTGATTCCGCTCGGGCCATTCAACGATTGCATTCCCTGTACCTATGATGGTGCCGTAACCGTGCAATATCCCGGGGTAATTCGGGATATCAAGCGTTGAGAGAAGCCAAGACAATCCCCCGCCGTCGCTCTCTGCGATTGCTTGTTCGGTAAACTCTGGCATTTCGTCAAGGATACGCTGCGATTGTCCAGTTCGGAAGTATTCGATCATTCGCATGTCCCATAGGTGCATTGCATGGCTGGTGATATGTTCCTTGCTCATGTCTTCAGGGATAGCTGATTCCGTGGTAAAATGTCGGTGTGAAAGAGAATTACTTGCAATTACGACCACCTTCTTTCCGCTGGCAAGGATTGCTTCGCGTGTCACTCGGCCGAGTTCCATCATCATTTCTTGCATGACTTCGACGGAATAGTAATCTCTGGAACGGTTGCTTGACAAAACCACCAACGGTTTATCCCATTGTGGGTTGAACATGTGTCCGGTCGTTATTGTTCCATAGTCCACACGGAAGTCCGGGTTTTTCATCATCTTGACAGCGAGTCCAGCATCCGCAGCCTTGTCATGTATTTGGCGAGCCAAGTCAACATCGATGTCCAAGTCGTAGTGGTATCGGAATAAGTTCGGGAATACTGGGTCGACAGAGAGACTCTTGAATTTGGGCAGGCCAAGGAAGTGTGTGCCGATGTAGGTCTGCCAATGGGGTGAAAGCAAAACGATTGCATCGTATTCAACATCCGCAAGCGACTCACGCAAGCGCTCATACCCCCAACGCAATTGTTCCCAGCCGCCTTCCGCAGTTGGCTCATTTTGCTCTGGATTCTCTGCATAAACCAAATGCGGTGGATGCGGTGCTAAGCAGCCTGCGACGATTTCGCCCTTCGACATGAACAAACCCATACATCGGGGGATTATATCGGCATCGGAGAATGCCGCTTCTATCGCTCTTCCAACCGAACCCTCAAACAACACGGACTTTTGGAGGCACTATGGAGCAAGATGAGGTGGGCGCCGAGGTGCCGATTGAAAATCGGTTCTTAGTTCGAGTCTTTGATTTTGATACCGGATTGCGGCATATCATCGCCCCCGCGTTACTTGGGGCGGTCTTCGGTGGTTTTTGGCAATACAGTGTTATGCCAAACATCGGTGAAATCAATCTGCCAAATCCTATTCACGGCGCGTTTATGATCAGCATACTGTTGTCTCCGGTTTTGTATCGGGTTTTGGTCGGTGACGAAATGTCCCGGTGGAAGGAATACACGCTCGGTCTCACTCTACTTGGGCTCATTTTTTCGATGATATGGCTCTCCGGCTGGGGCGCAGTGTTTTGCGGTGGATACGGTGCCTTGCTGGTGTGGGTTTGGATCAGTACGGATTGGGGGAGATATGACCTCCCTCCATTCCGGTATGGCTTGTGGCACGCCTTCGCCATTGATCTGGGTGCATTTGCTGGAAGTGTCTTCGTATACGCACAACTGTAATCACGAAGTGTAACTTTCATCGTTGTTCGGGAAATCTCCCGAACGGACATCCGAACAGTAACTCTTGATAGCGCCATCAATCTCATCAGCGAGATTGAGGTATCGTCGAAGGAAACGTGGTGAGAAGTCCATTGTGATTCCAAGGAGGTCATGAAGAACCAACACTTGTCCATCGCAATCTGGTCCTGCTCCAATTCCAATCGTAGGTATGGAGATGGCTTCACTGACTTTTTTAGCAAGTTCGCGAGGTATTTTCTCCAATACAATTCCAAAGCAGCCAGCCTTTTCGAGTAACTTTGCATCCTCAATAAGTTTCTCAGCCTCTTCATCTTCCTTCGCACGGACTGTGTATGTTCCAAACTTGTAGATGGATTGAGGTGTTAGGCCGAGGTGACCCATGACGGGTATTCCAGCGGTAAGGATTCGCTCTATGGATTGCAATATTTCAGCACCGCCTTCAAGCTTGACAGCATGGCCTTCAGATTCTTTCATGATTCGAATTGCAGATTCCAGTGCGATAGCAGAGTTTCCTTGGTATGTACCGAAGGGCATATCGACGACAATCAATGCACGATCGACTGCTCTTTGAACACATTGCGCGTGGTAAATCATGTGCTCAAGAGTAATCGGCACGGTTGTGACCTGCCCTGCCATAACATTCGACGCAGAGTCTCCGACCAAGATGACATCGACACCCGCTTTGTCAACAAGTTTAGCCAGTGAGTAATCGTAAGCGGTTAGCATGGTGATTTTTTCACCAGCACGCTTCATCTCCTGAAGTGTGTGGGTGGTAATCTTGCGCGCTTCCTTGTGAACCGACATGGATGTGCCACAGTTAAGTTTGATTTGAAACCCTCGCAGGACTTCATTCCTCGTCGTCTTGCACCATGGCCACATTATGAATCAATTCTTCAATCGCTTCGTCAATGGTTGAGGATGCAAGGATTTGCTGTTTTGCTTCTAGAGTAGAGAGTATAAGGCCGGCAACAGCGTAAATTGAGTCAGAATCCTCGTCGATTGTTCGATTGACCCGCTCCCTTACCCACATTTCCAAAACATCGTCTTCAATACGTAAGACTGTTCCAATACGGGTTAGGACATGTTTCATCA
>Ga0206682_10000782_pt1 | contig 33220 bp, 32 predicted proteins | sample M240m12015metaG_FD_155444 | JGI IMG/M metagenome (GOLD analysis project Ga0206682, IMG submission 155444) | Ammonia-oxidizing marine archaeal communities from Monterey Bay, California, United States - M2 40m 12015 | ecosystem: Environmental > Aquatic > Marine > Intertidal zone | place: USA...
TTTACCGAAGGAGTTCAACTGTTTAGTAGTTTTGCTATTCTATTGAACTTTCCAAGACATAACCTTATGAAAGGTATGGGACAGATTGTAACATGGTCAGTTCGAGATGAGACTTTACACGTCGAAGGCATGTCACACTTATTCCGATCTTTTGTACAGGAAAACCCACAACTGTGGACAGATGATCTAAAGTATGAAATTTACTGCGCAGCAGAACGCACTGTAGATTTAGAGGATGCTTTTATTAATCTATGTTTCGAGGGTGCAGAAGTACCTGATCTAACACCAGAAGAAATAAAAGAATACATCCGCTATATTGCAGACCGTAGGTTACTAGGGCTGGGTTTGAAGAAGATATTTGGGAGTGAGGCGAATCCTTTGCCGTGGTTAGATTACATGTTAAATGGAGTAGAGCACACTAATTTCTTTGAGAACAGAGCTACCGAGTACTCTCGTGCTAGCACGACAGGAAACTGGCAGGATATTTTTAAATGAACGAAACACTAGATTTTAAATTAACGATAGAAGAAGTAAATACGATTCTACAAGGTTTAGGGGAGCTTCCTGCTAAACTAAGTATGAATCTTATAAATTCTATACAAAATCAAGCGGCTCCACAGATGCAGCCGCAAGTATCGCAGGAGGAGGCGACACAATAATGAACCGCTTTGTAAAAAGTTTTATGGCAAGCGCAGTACTGCTAGGAAGTATTTCCCAAGTTTCCGCAGAAGAAATGGTAGAAATTGTAGTTAAAGGTGATCTCGGTAGTTTACCAGGTGAGAGTGTAAAGTCTGTATTTGGATTTAATAAGTCTATACTAGAGACCCCACGATCTGCCTCTACTATCTCAGAGGAGATGATGGATCGTTTTAACATGCAAGATATCGATGAGTTAGTTGCACTAGCCCCCGGCAGCTTTACTCAATCCTTTTTTGGAGTTGCGGGTGGATTAGATGTACGAGGCACTCCAGGCGAAACATACTTTAGAGGTGTGCGTCGTTTGGACAACCCAGGAAACTATCCAACACCTATTGGTGCTTCGGATAGAGTAGATATAGTAAGGGGCCCGGCTTCTCCTATATATGGCCCTTCTAAGATTGGTGGTTACTTAAACTTCAATCCTAAGTCGGCACGTATAGAAGAGACTGGACAATTTATTGAAATGCCCGAAGGTAGTTTTTCATATACTACAGGCAGTTGGGGTAAGAGTATCGTAACTGCTGAAGTAGGCGGACCAGCTACTATATTAGGCAAGGATTTAGGGTATTATATCTACACCGAAGTAGAAGACTCAGATAGTTATTATGACAATTCTGGAGTGGAGCAAAATCTCTTTCAAACATCCTTTGATATGGATATTACAGATAGAGTTCGCTTGCAGTTTGGAGGTATGTATCATGACTATTCGGGTAACCAAGTAGCAGGATGGAACCGAATCACTCAAGACTTGATTGATAATGGGACATACATTACCGGATCTCCCGCTTCTCTTGATGTTAATGGAGACGGTAGGGTATCGCACCAAGAGTATGATACCGATGGCAGTGGGTTTACGAATTTCAATCCTTTTAGGTTTGATTTCTTAAGCGGAGCTGCTGGTGGAGCACTCACTCCGGGGTCTGTAGAGACTCTGGCGGATTTAGAAGTGTTTGTAGGTGATACATCTGCACTTGCACTAATAAATCCTGGGCTTACTAAGCTAAAAGGAAACCAAGTTTTAGTAGACCCAGAAGACTTACTGGAAAACACAGTCACTACGTTATATTTCGATGTAATTGTAGCACTGGACAACGATTGGGAAATCAAGAACCAGTTGTTCTATGAGTCTTATGACAACTTGAACGAAAATGCGTATGGTTTCTCGCAGTTTCATGAAAGTTGGGTAATTGAGAACAAGATGATACTGTCAAAGACATATGACTTTGATAGCATGTCAGCCTCTGTTCAGGTCTCTCCTTCAATTCGTCATACTGACTTTGAACACGGAGATGACTACACTAATGAGTATTTTGGGCGACGTGACTTGTCTCAGCCACAAAATACCTCCATCGCAAAGAGAGTTCTAGCCACTCAAATTGATGATGATTACACCGAGTACTATATCGGTGAGTACACAAACCTAGGATTTGCTGTAATGGGAGATTTTGTATGGAACAATGGTCTCAGTATTCTTGCGGGAGTACGTTACGATACTATTGACATGGAGAGTAGGCAACCAGAAGATCAACTTCTTTTCGCTAGCTCTAACAATTTCTGCCCTGTAGCGGGTTGTGCAGATTTAGAAGCAAAGGATGACGTAGATGGAGTTTCATGGACATTTAGTATGAGCTATGATACACCTATTGGTCTGATTCCTTATGTTACTGCTTCTACACAGTCAACAATGATCGTAGGACAAGGTGCTGAAGTTACTGTTAAGAATATACTTCGAGAAAGGGCTTTTGATGAGTCTGAGTTAATCGAAGCGGGGATAAAGGGAAGTTTACTCGATAATGCACTCTATTTTGCTGTATCTGGATATAAGCAAGAGCGTACTGACTTCTCTGCACAGTCTATTGTGACTAACCAATCAACTGAGACAGAAGGTGCAGAAGTAGAAGTGCGATGGGTTGTAAATGAGAAGCTATTGCTTACACTCGGCTATTCAAACATTAAAGTAACAAATCTAAACACTCAGGATGATGGATATCGTTTCAGCTTTATAGGCTGTGAAGACTTACCAAGCATTCCTTGTAGTGCACTACTTGGAGGACAGCTCGGGGGGAATGTTTCTGCCGCTCCTAGTAATAGTAGAAGGTCTGGTATGCCAGAAAACATACTATCATTTACAGGTACTTATGACTTCGGAAATGGGTGGACTGTAAACGGTAGCGTAATTGATGTAGAGGAGACTTATTCAGGTTTCTCAAACAGCATTGAGCTACCTTCATACACACTAGTAAACTTAGGGTTCTCATATGAAGCAACTAACTGGGTATTTAGTGTGAATGGAAAGAATCTAACGGATGAAACGTACTTCCGAGCAAACTTTCCTAACTTGTTTGGTAGTACGATTGTACTTCCAGAACTTCCACGAAGCTATACGGCTAGAATACAGTATAACTTCTAACAAAAAGGGGCGAAAGCCCCTTTTATTTTTAATTAGGACAAGTAAGTCCGCAAGAGGAGGAAGGAAAAAATGAAAAAAGTACTAGTTGCAATACTGTTGCTTCTTCCAACACAGGTTTTTGCTGGTGAGATATTCAGCGGAAATATAGGAGTCTCGTCAGATTATCTCTGGCGAGGGTACTCTCAAAACAGTGGAAATGTTGCTGTTAGCGGGGGTGTTGGAGCAGATTTAGGTATTTTTACAATGGGTGTATGGGCTTCACAAGTTGATTTTGATGATGAAGCTAAGTTTGAGTACGACCTGTTTGCAGGTGTGTCTCATAATTTTAATGATAGTTTCGGGGTCAATGCGGGGTATATAAAGTATAAGTGGGATAAGGGATATGATGACGTAGATGAGGCATATATCGGTATGAATATGTGGGATCTAGATGTTACATACTACAAAGATTTAGATAATTCTGAACTTGATTTTATTCATGCAAATTACTCTATTCCATTCATTGAAAAAGTAGACGTATCATTAGAGTATGGAAAAGCTACAGGATTTGACTCCTATCAGGCTTTAAATATTTCTAAACAACTTGGGAATTATGTTATAGGAGGACAAATCGGATCGGAAGAAACGAATATAGCACTTTATTATAACTTCTAACAAAAAGGGGGGGCGAAAGCCCCTTTTTATTACCATTTTACCTTGTTTGCCCAATAAGCGGCTGACATTTTACCTCTCGCAATATTCTTTGCATGTCTCGCTTTAAAGCTTTTTCTTTTAGCCTTCATGGCAGCAGACTCCCCTGCTTTTGGTTTTCCTGCGGTCTTTGCCCCTTTTTGCCCAAATCGAATAGTTTTAACTTTATTGCCCACTTTTGCAACTACTATATGTGACTTCTTCTTATGTCCAGGTGTGCGTCTAGGCTTATTATAGCCTGACACTCTAGCACGCTTTAATCTAGGGTCTCTTTTCTTTTTGGCCATACTAATACTCCTTTTACTATCTATATAAGAAAGTATTTTTTTCTTCTTCCATATAGCAATTCTTAGTGGGGGAAGTTTCCATTTGCTTTGCCCAGTCTAACTCTTGAATGAGTCTATTATACCACTTTCTATCGTACTCATTGTTGGGTTTATTCATCTCTTCTTTGAGTTGCCCTATTCTTACATCAATGTAGTTCGGTTTTTCTCTTTTCATAGTGTAGGCTTAGTCTCTGGAAAATCACCGGTGCTAGGCCAGTCACGCAACTTAGTTCTGTACGTCATGTAAGCTGCATGTTGTGGATGGTCGCTAACGGGCACTATAAAGTCTGTAGTTCTTAACTCTTCATCCCTCCAATCTCTAGCTTCTTGTGCTAGATCCTCTGCCGTCTTGACATATGGATCACAATGCTCTCTTTTTATTGAAGCATTGCCGTCCTTTATCTCAATCCAATCCCCATTTACAGGAGCTTGGCCTGGATTTGTATGATTTATAATTTCCATAATATCTTCTCCTTAATTTGGAAATGAGTAGGCAAGAACACCTCCGTACCCCTTTTCTGCGTTGGCGTGGCCTGCTATACTACACTTCACTTCAACTTTTAAACTTGTGTCAAATAGATGAGCAGGGAGACCTTGCACAACCATGTCTTGTGCAGACCGTACTACTCCGCCTCCAGGATAAGCATCGACTCCCGCATTTTCGTCGTAAAACCTATGAAGGCCATAGCCGCTCACACTTTGATAACGAACGTCATTTGTTTGTCCGTATTCTTTAGCAAAGCCTAGCCACTTGCGCCTATTATTACTCATAGAGGTTGTTAACGTTTTGAACTCTTCCACAACACCATCTGTTGTAAGTTTAATCGTGTAAAAACCACTTGCCGTAGTGGCATTCTGAGGAAATATTATAGTTCCCATAGCTCCGTGACTTCCTGTGATATCGACATAAGTATAATAAGTGTCTGCAGTTTTTGAGCCTGTAGTTTGCCTGTGCCCAAACGTAGAGTCGGCAAAAGAGTTGGTGGTAGACCAAAAAGGCGCCGCATTACACTCTCTTGATGTAGTAGACTCATACAATCTGATACCACCTTCATCACCATCACAATACGGCCAATATTTTGGGTGTATTGTAGATACTGCTTGTTTTCCTAATATTGCCATAATTTATACCTCGAACCAGCCGATGGTGTCATCGACATAGACTAATTGGACTGAATTGCCCTGGGGTAGCGTACCGTCAGCCGCTGCACTATTAATGTTTGAACTGTTTCTTGCTATTGTTACCGTGGCTGCTCCTGCATTTGCTACAATTACTGTATCACCATCATTACCCCCAGATACACTAGCGGCGGGAAGAGTTACAGTGAAAGCCGTGCTTGCATGATTACATATGTACTGGCCTTTAGCTGCCAAGTTTGCAGTTGTAGTAAGAATAGACCAATCACTGTAAGCACCTCCTCCCGCATCAACATAAGCCTTAATGGATTCTGAGGATGAAATAGTTGTTGCGCTGGCACCTGACATAGAATCTGAATCTATGAAAGTCTTGCCATCTAACAAGTTAAGTTCTGCAGCAGTAGCATCCACCGCAGCTAGTTTTGTTAGGTCAGCTTGAACTAGTCCAGAAACACCATCTAACAAGTTAAGTTCTGCACCCGTTGCCGTTACTACGGTTCCGCCAAGTACGATACTACTTCCTGTAAGGTCAAGATTGTCCCCTGAAGGAAGTTCCTTCAATGTTGTATCAACAATTAGTGGAAATCTATTTGCCATGTTATGCTACTCCTATTTCGACTGTTCCTGAGCGAGTCGTTACTATAAAAACCCCTGTGGTTACTTCCACTATTGTATTTGAGGACCTTCCAGTTATAGTTAGTTTACCTGCTTGTGTTGGTTGTTCTCCTACGAAAGGCATCTTACTCTCCTAATTAAAATAATGCATCTGGTGCATCTGGTAATTTTACAAAATCCGTAGGGAAATTTGCTTGTTGTGGTACTTCACGTAACGCCTGACGGTAGTCTTTCCACTCATCAGACATTGTTACATCAGACAGTGCCATATGGTCTGTTCTCTGCAATAAGGAATCTCTAGTTTTTCTGATCTCTGATGCTGCAACTTCATCTGATAACCTTTCTACAACAAATTTCCGCTTATAAACTCCATCAACTAATTCTGGGTCAGTTTCTACAATCACTTCACACAAAGTATGGTTAAGTTCTGGTGTTGTTTCTTCAACGTCAAAGATACCGTACTCAGTTTTAGTAGCTGAAGAAAGTTCTTTTGGAAAGCTCACATTCTTGAAAGCTTTCTTTAATTTATCAATACTGTAGGGGTAGTCATGCACCCCATCTACAATTCTCGTCATTTTCATAATTAATTTGCACTCATATAAAATCGTCCGTCGGTACCTAACGATTGACCAGCACCACCTTGTCCTGCACCGTTTCTGCGAGAGTTACCACTATCTCCAGGAGTTGCATTACTACCTGCAGTAGTTACCTCGTTAGTAATATCACTATCAGATGTATCTATGTAGCCACTACCGCCACCGCCACCGCCGACATTACCGCCTCCTCCGCCGAAGTAGCCACCACCACCGCCACCCATACCAGAATATGTGTACCAATATATCGCAAAACTACCTCCTCCAGTCAACGCCGACCCTGCGACACAGGAATTATACACAGAGGCAGCCCCTCCTGCGGATTGTGTTCCTCCATACCCGCTTTGTTGATAGCCGCCAGCATTTCCACCAGAAGCGCCTCCTCCAGCACCAGCACCTGATCCATCATAATTAGTATCACCACCGCCACCACCGCCGCCAGCCATTAGCATGGCATTTGCTTGGGTTACGGAAGAAGTCTTAAATAAACCAGTATAACCTGCACCTTCAGTACCCCAAGATGTGCGAATACCTCCTGCAATATAGGTTGTAGAAGCGGGACCTCCTTGCCAATTTCTCGCGCCCTTTTCACCAACTTGAATCGTATAAGTGCCTGCATTTAAAACAACATCAGCAGTAGTATGACCTCCCCCACCTCCTGGACCTCCACCGGCTCCAGCTGAGAGAGTATAAGGATTTCCACCAGGCCCGCCGCCTCCCCACATATCTATATTAACTGAAAAAGAGTCTGATACCGTAATTGTCCATTGGCCGTGCCCTAAGTTTAAATCACCATCATCAGCCATAACCCAATCACTTACACCCCCTACAGAGGGACTAATTGTAAATGCGGCACCGCCCCCACTACTACCGGCAGCACCCATAAATACTCTTTCAAATGAATTAGCCAAGAGCGGTTCCACCTAAGAAACCATAATATGTTGTGCCTCCGTCTCTTGTTAAAAATCCATATGCTTGTACTTCATTATTGCCAGCTGCATCAGGTGCAGAACCCCCCGCCCAATCCACACTACTCGGCCATGCAAGACTTACGGCTGTAGAATGTTGAGTTAGTATAAGAGTAAAGCTAAACGCTATGCCCGAGCTTGGAGGATTGCTAAACGCAAACGTAGTTGTACTACTCGCCGCTGTCGCAGAAAAAGAATTGCCTGTTGCTAAGTCACAAGTCATTGTAGTTGCCGTACTAATATCAACATATGTTTCTTGGTAGGTTAATGGTTTAAGTGACCCTGTCATAGTTACAGAAGTAGTACCTGTAGGTATTTCAAGTACATCAGCATCTGCATCATTCTTGATTGTTACATCATTAGTACTACCTTGTCCTGTAAGAATTAATCCTTCGGCAGCAGTATAACCAATAGCGGCATCATCCCCTGCAGCTGTATCACCTGTAGCCTTTAATGTGCTTGCAGTTACAGTAGTAAATGTACCTGCAGCTGCCGAACTGCCTCCAATAATTGCACCATCTACAGTTCCTCCATTAATATCAACGGTTAAACTTCCCGCCAGTTGGTCTGAGCCTACTGCATCGTCTGCTATAAGTGCAGAAGTAATTGCATCATCGGCTATCAGAGCACTAGTAATTGCATCATCGGCTATGGCTGCTGTTACTACTGCATCATCAGCTATTTTTGCAGCTGTTACTGCATCATCTGCGAGCATAGAAGTAGCAATATCACCAGCACTAATATTACTGACATCAAGACTTGTTACGTCCCCCTCGAAAGCTATAATATAATCAATTACGTCATTACTTGTAAGAGCACTAGCAAATACTATGTTTGAGCCACTTATTGTATACGCTGCAGTAGGAGCTTGTGTTACACCATTTAAAGAAACTAGTAAAGCTTGTACACTTTTTGGAGTATACGCGGCACTATCTTTTGTTAAAGCATAAGTAGCCGTAGCTGAAGTAGTAATTGCATCAAGAATTACATTAGTATTTAACTTAGCTCCTGCGGGTATTCCTAAAAATGGCATATTAGCTTCCTAACTCTGGCTTAGTAGCAGGGAAATTACTGGTGCTAGGCCAATCTCTTAAAGCGGTTCTGTAAGTCAAGTATGCGGCACGTTGAGGATGATCTGGGGTCTGACTGATCCAATCCGTTCTCGATAACTCTGCATTCCTCCAATCTCTAGCTTCTTGAGCTATTTCTTCATCAGTTGGGGCTACTACAGCGTAATATAACTTCTCAATTACCGTATTACCATCAATGACTCTTATAAGATCACCATCTACGGGGGTTTGATTAGGAGTTGTTATGTTTTCTATTATTGTCATTTTATCTCCTTAGGATCTTAGAATATAGGTAGCACCGCTCCAAGCCATACCTGCATAGCCACTGCTGGGCCCCGTGTTAGACATTCGCTGCTCTACTTTTAAACTTTGCTCAAAAGCAATTGTTTTGAATATCTGCGCCGCCTTCAGGGGGTGAATTATTTGCCATGGTAGAGTCTGGTTCATATAATTAAAGACAACACCTGGAGTAGTAGTGTTATTATTAATCCATATCGGTTCATCATCAGCTATCAACCAATTCGAGAACCCCCCGTCGTAGGTATGGACATTTGATAGGCCCGGCCCGTAGATCATTTTAGGGTAACTCGGAGCTTGTGCAGGCATGGTAAGACCAAGTTTTTCATAAACTACTCCATCAACTGTTACTTTTAAATCCCATTCAGTTCCAGAAGTAAGATTGGTCGGTGAAATAATATTCACGAGATTTCCTTTACCTGATGTAATGTTCACATCAGTATACCAAGTGTCTGCGGTACGATCATATGTGCCATTAACTGCACCATTGTTGCCTATATAAGTCGTCCAATGACTAGCGGTTGTCAGATCTTTATCAGTAGCTTGGTAACGTACCCTCAAGTACTGTCCACCAGCACACGCTACAAAATAGTCATCTAGAGTTGTCTCTTCTTTTTGCCCTAAAAATATTGCCATTATGGAAGCTCCTTCCAGCCGATTGTCGAAGTGACATAAACTAACTGTGTTGAACGGTTTGTAAGCAAAGTAGCATCACTCGCCGTTGAGTTTATGGGTTGACTGTTTCTGGCGACTGTTACTGTTGCTGCTCCTATATTTGAAATAGTTACTGTTCTACCGACTGTAGTTCCAGAGGGTAGAGTAATTGTGAAGGCTGTAGTTGGGGCGTTACAAATTATCTGGTCACCATCGGAGGCCGTGTAGCCATCTGCGTCTTTCACTATCCACGAACTATAAGCTCCGCCTACTTCAGCCCAAGCATTATCGCCTCGTAAAAAAGTTGAGGAGGAAGCAGTACCGGTTGCTGACAATTCAGCAATACCAACAGCATCATCTGCTAAGTGAGCATTATCAATAGAAGTGTCTACATAATGGTCACTATCAACTGAATTCGCTCCTAGGCTATAAACATTAAGTTTTGTAATAGCCATTAGGTTATCTCCATAATCCCTAATGTTGCGTCAATCGAATTTGTGGCCCCTGCTTTCACCCGTAATTTATCTGAGGTTTCTAAAATATATTTTTGTCCTGCTAACACTTCGAGTGTAGTACGCCCGGGTATGCTTACTGCTTCAAGAAGCCCATAATCTTCTCCCGTAGTACCATGAGAATTAGCATCTTCCCATTGCACACTAACAGTTACAGCATTTGCTGTCTTATTACAGAGTGCTAAACCAAGAATTACTGTAGTTACTCCACTACCAACTTCATACATATTCACGTAGCTTGTTCCTACGTTTAGTTCCCCGTGACTTTTAAATGTATTTGCCATAATTTTATCCTAATGCAATTGCCAGAGCGGTGGCGTCGTCTACGCTTGCTCCTGTTGCTGCTGCTACATTTGCCACTTCCACAATATTGCCAGAGCCGTCCCTCATGTAGATTTTTTGGTCAGCAGTATTTACAGCAATTTCGCCTTCTACTAAGTCTCCGGTGTCTGGTGCCCCAGTTGTAAACTTACGTTTTGGTTTAATTACTTGAGTCATTAGCTATAAGTTCCTCCGTCTATAGTTCCTACTTGTAAATCGAAAGAAATATTTCCGGTTGCTCCTGTGCCTCCTCCTGTAATACTTGAATCAGTACTAGAAACTATTACTTGAGTGATATCACCCGTAGCAGTAGTATAACCATAATCTTCAATTCTATTTTTAATAGCCAAAGCAGTCATTAAATGATCATCTGCATCAGATGCTTCAGAAGTAATATCAATATCATCTACTGCATGTCCACCAATTGTAAGGTTACCAGTTACATTACCTTCTACGTTTGCTACTAAGGTACCTGTTGTAACGGTTAAATTTCCAGTGGAAGATGCAGTTGCGGTTGTTGTACCAACTTGGAATTTATCTGCACTTTCATCCCACATAATGATAGCATTATCGCCAGTAGAACCACGTTCTATAACAATACCACTATCATTTGCATTTGAGCTTGCACCACTATTCAACTCTATTAGATTATCATCTAATGTAGTGTTAGTGGAATTAACTGTAGTTGTTGTACCATTAACAGTAAGATCTCCGGTTACAGTTAAAGCTCCAGCCATAGTAATGGTTACATCAGTTGCGTCTCCAATAGTAGTACTATCACTAATAGCCGTAAGATTTGTTCGAAGATTTGCTACACTGGAATTGTCAGTACCCGCAGCATCTACACCCGCTAAAGTACGAATTTCTGCAGCGGTAATTCCCGTTGCAAGTACCGCAGTACCTGCATTATTTTTAATTGCGGGTCCGATAGCAATAGGAGTATTAGCAGTAGCAGGGTCTCCTATATAAAAAGTGTCACTACCTTTACTATAGGCTAACTCTCCCACTGCGAGAGCGCTAGGCGCACTAGACCCCGTGGATCGTTTAATTTTAATTACTTGTGCCATAATAAAAGCCTATCGAATCTTAGTAAGATCCGCCGTCTAAAGTATCAGAATCTGTAGTGCCTACTACAAGGGGGACCCAGCTGTAGACATTAGAAGAAACTTCTCTGTAGATTTTAAATTGATTATCGTCTGTATCGTACCATGTATCTCCTTCCGCTAATGTGGAAGTTCCATCTACTGTGGAGCCTGAAGGGGTAGAAGCCCCTCTGAAATCTTGGTCTGCTAATTCTTTTAATGCGTCCGCTAAATTATCTGAAGCAATAGTATTATAAGGAACTACAGTTACATTACTTGCAGTAATTTGACCAGGTACTTCAAAGGGTATAGCTAATGTATACGCTTGTATTTCAGTAACATCATCGGTAAGAGTAATTGTCAATGTATCACCAGAAGCACTAACTTCTGTAACATTTTCAGTAACTTCCAAAGTAGTTTGTCCACTCATCGAGTTACCTCAGGTGTAAGAGTTACTTCTCCCTGTATTATTCTTTTAACAATAGAATCACTAGACGTAAAGATTTCTAAGTCGTATACATACTGTCCTGCTGAAATACTGGAAGAAGTTGCTGCAGGTAACTGCAACTTTAAAGCTCCCTCTGATGCATTCGTTATAGTAACAGTAAAAGAGGCAGAAACAGAGCTTGCATCCACAGATGTTCGCAGCTGTGCCCGACCTGAATAATTGGCCAAATTTAAAGCTGTTCCTGCCTGTTTAATAATCAAGTCAAGAGCAAAGTCGGAGCCTTGGTCAATTACTAAGTTATATGTTCCTGCACTCATGTATTTTCTCCATTTTGAAATTATATCTCAAAGGACCTGTTTAGTCAAGTTTTATTTTTTAGGTGGTATTATGAGAGTTTGCCAATTATTACACGGTCTGTACTGCCATCAGTTATTGTTATTTTTTGAGTCGTACTGTCTAACGTAATAGAGCCTCCACCAGTGCCTGTGGTCTCACCTTTGATCTGTACTGTACCAGTATCGCCCTCTAACCTAAAATGTTTGGCTCCAATAGATCCTGCTTTATCATTTCCACTAGTTGCTAATTGAAAGTATGCGCCATCAGTAGTAAAAGTAGCCCCGTCCTTATAAGTTCCAGTAGCGACTGTCATATCAGTACTTTGTATTCTTCCCGTTGTTATTTTACTACCGTCTATCGCAGTAATATCCAAACTATTTGTTCCATCAGAGATGGTTGAGCCACTAAAGGTTACAACTCCCGTAAAATTTATGCCTTCTTGTACTGTTCCAAAAGTAACAGGACCTACATCAGTTGCAGATCCATTAGTTACTGTCTCAGTCGCAGTAAAAGGAGCATAAAAAACTGCTTGTCGAGTTGAGCTTGCAGCAGGCGGGCTTATACTAAAGTTATCTACATTTGTGGCTGAAGTCTGACCCTCAGTGCCCCCTCCTATATCTGGATTAAAGGTAGCATCCGCTAAAGTTGAGGTAAAAGTATAAGTAGGCCCAACATTTTGTATTGCTGTAATTGCTGTTTGAACAGTGCTTTTTGTTGCTGTTTTTGCTCCCTGCCAGTAAACATAGCCTGTGACTACTCTTCCTGCATCAGTACCTTCGGTTCCCTGAAAAGATGTAGCGGGTTTTACAGTAATAGTACCAAAACTTTGGCCTGTGACACCCGCTGCATCCGTTCCTGTTACTGCAGCACTAACAGTTACGCTATCCTTTACTTGTGCTTCTGTTCTATTAGCGGCAAAAGTAAAAGTATTAGTAGAGTTTCCTGTGGTGCTTGCTAAAGTTCCTATAGTATCTGCTACATTATCACTCCAAGTTACCCCTGTAATAGTTCCACCAGAAGTAGCTAAAGTTAAAGTAGAAGCACTTCCAGGGTCATAAGTAGTACCATCAAGGGTAAAAAGAACTGGAGAAGCTGTTAAAGTTAAAGCAACCCCATCAGTTCCACGAACCGCTACTATTGAACCAGGCCCCCACCCACTACCATCAGTAGCTGTACTTATAGTAGTGGTAAGGCTAGCATCAGTTATAGTAGCCTGTCGCATATGTAGATATGGCTTAGCGACTGTAGTTTTTTGCGGAGTAGCATACCAACTATTTGAATGGGAGCCGCCCCCCGTCCAAGCAAGGGCTCCAGAAGCAAAAGTTATTACTGCAGATACACTAGGGTAGGTAGCGGTTGCGTTGTCGGTGGGAGACAACTTATAAATACTTATAGTTTTAGTGGCCTCACCTGTTACAGATTTAGTTAGGGTTTGAGTAGTCTCAATTGTCTCGGTGGTGCCCGCTTGTTTATAGATTATAGGCCAAGTTATTACTTCTTCAGGATTTGTATCCGCTGTTCCAGTATGATTCCCAATAGTAACTACATTATTAGCTACACTAGAGGGTGTTCCAATAGTTACGTCACTTCCTGTAACCGTGGGATTACCAATATACCATTCTGTATTGTCTAAGGTACCTGTAGGACTATTATACCCACTAGTCCCTCCAATATAAGTATATACTACTCCTCCTACTATAAGTTCTAAAGTTGTTCCAGTTATACTTATACCCGTTGCAACACCTGTACTAGGAGTTGAATAAGTATGCGCATGATTTGAATTTACAATTGAAACTCCACCTGCTCCCGCCGCTACACCAATTAGAGAAATACTATCTGTTGATGTAATTGTATCAGGCGCGCCTGAGCTCCACCCTGAAGGCTTCTCTCCTACCTCTACTTTTACTACTTTTGGCCAATTTGCTTTATTATAAGTAGAGGGTATACTACCACTTGCGAACGTATAAGTAGCAGCACTTGTTCCACTTGTATCTGCCCAAGACCCTGCACTTCCAGCAAAAGTAAATCTATATAAAGGGTCTGTGAAGTTGTTTGCTGTTGCAGTAATTACAATGTTACTACTACCACTACTAGTATAACTTGGATTAGTCCCTTCTACATCATAAATTATAGAATAATCATCCGACGTTAAAACTACTGTTTTCCCATCTAATCCAACTGATCCATCTTGTAGCTTTATAATCTTAAAAACTTTTGATTTTAAATCGGTTTGATCTTCAGATTCTCTTACAGTTACAGTGAAATCTAATGAAGACCCACTGTCATATCCGATTCCTCCAGAGCCATCATGCAATTGGTACGTTAGAGTTTGATCAGTTACAGCATTATTAGAAGAATCTATATAAGAACTTTGAGCAGATGCACTAATTGCAGGACTGCCTTGAGTAAAACCAGCTCCTGTAATTGTAAATTCAGGACTATCATATCCGAGGGCCTCTGCTGTTAAAGTAATTGCAGCTTCATTTTGTAATGCCCCATCAGAATCATAGTTTAAAGCTACGTCATTTGCATCGACTATGAGAGCCTTAAGACCTGTAAGAGTTACGTCTTCTATCCATTTTAAAGGTATATGAGTATAAGTGCTTCCACTTCTATTTATACGAGCTACAATAGCATCGTTAGCAGTATCAGGACGAAGTGTTGTTCTTGCAATTGCTTTGGACTCATCTACGCTAGTAAGTGTAGAACTAGTACCGTTTAAACGTCTATCAACATATAACGTACTATTATCTTCTATATAGGCAACCTTTCCTCCAACATACTTATTTGCTGCATACTTTATACGAATAATATCGCCTATTTCAAAAGTAGTTAAAAACGCTGCGCTTCCTTCACTTACAGTAACTTTATTACTATACTTAGGTATAGTTACTCGTACATCTGCGTTTCCTGTACAGTCTGTCCAATCGTTTTCGGCATCTGCAATGTACGCTACATAGTCTCTCCAATAGGGCTGTTGAGTATTTTCCCATTTAGCAGCCGCCACATTCATTAATTTAAAATAGTCAGTAGTAGCATCTGCATCAAAATATATAAATGCTTTTGTTATACCACTACCTGAAGCCATTGCTGTAAGGGTCTGCTCATAAGTGGCGGCAGTAGATTGATTAGCATTATTTACTTTTGTTCCGGGAGCACCAGGGGACTGTACCGCCCAATCCACAACCTTCATAGACCAGGTATCCCCGCTTCCCGACATTTTCGAGTTTGAACGTATACCTAAAGGTAGCCCCTCTGTTGTTCTATCACAAGGGTGTTTAAATGGATCTGTTAATTCAATAGAGCGCCAAGTTATCTCTGATCTTTTTCCTCCTGAAGTGAAGGTTTGAAGCCCAAAACTGTAAAAACCGTCGGGAATTCCTTGTAAACGCCACAGTCTACGTTGGGTATTATTTATTTCAATAAGATCCGTACCATCAGGTAGTTTAGGTTCTATATGAATTGCATAAGAGGAAATATGGTCATAATCTGTATTATCAGAATTACGAGGAGGCTCCCACATAACTTGTACTTCATTTAACTGAGCGGTATGGTCTGGAGTTTGAAGAATATAGACAGCTCCTGGAGGAGGTACATAAGTGGGTTCTGGAGGAGTCACTGTGTCAGCCTTAGCTAAAGTGAACTCGTTATCTACAGCATCATACTTTGTATTATAGAATTCTACTCCACTAATGTCCCACGTACTATTCTTGCCTTCTTTTAACCCTAATATTTTATATTCTTTATAAGAGGCTACTGTAGTAAGGCCTTTATATTCTTCTTTTATGGCCCAAACTGTACTAGAAGGAATTATTCCTACAAAAGCACTTGGTATTGCTATTTGAGTTACTCCATTTACCACCGATACATCAGATGAATCAAATGCTTTTGTTTCAATGTTTGTTGAGTTTCTAAACTCAACTTGCATATCATTTCCATTATTATCTTGAATATTGGAAATATTTTTGTGTACTTGTTCATCGGAATCAGAGCTTCCAATTAGTGCAGTTGCGGTACCCGCAATATTTGCATAAGTTACTATGTCTCCCCGATTATATGTATAAGTTGTTCCTCCATATGTAACAAGGGCAGGGGCGTCTTGGTTTAGAACAACTTTACGGTCCATTACAAGTAAAGCAAGCTCATACTCATAGTCTGAACTGCTTCCAAATGCGAAGCCTTGTGTAGAGCCTCCATCAATCTGAGGTTCTTGTGACTGGGCGGTAATATTTCTATCTAGGGTAACTGCTGAATTTGAAGATGCAGTTATTCGTCCGCTAAAAGCTGTCCCTGTAACATTCTGATCTTGTACATTAATAATATCTCCAGGAGTCAAAAAAGATGCATTTATAGCAGTATTAAATGAAATCGTTTCTGTCTGATTAGTAGAGGTCCAAGCTTTCCAGCGACCGTATCTTATTGCTTGTCCTTCCGAGGTACAGCCAAAAGCTACTGCTTTTTTATTAATAATTCGTCCAGTATCAATTATATTTTGTTTATCTTCAATTATTAAAGCTTCTTGCTTATAGGCAGAAAGAGGATTATTCCAAATAACAGTATACTGATTAGCTCTGGATTTACTACTAGAAGTCTGGGTTGAAAGGCTGCCCTCAAGAATATTAGACTGAGAAAAATTATAAATAGGGGTAGCAGGAGCATCATGTATTGTAATCATTTCACCATCAAGCCAATATAAAATCCCTCTAAAAATAGTTGCCATGTCTTTAAGAACTTTATAAGCTGCAGCAGCTTTTGTTAAATATAAATTTGCAGTAAATCTAGGCTCCGTTCCTCCATTAGAGGTAGGAACAAGCTCATCACAATATTTTGCAACTTTATAAAGTTGAAATTTATTTATGTCTTGTGCTTGTAAAAAATCCCCAAGACCATACCGGTTATTTATTAATATATCATAAAAAACCCAGGCAGGATTATCAGTATAGTAAGTAGCTATATCTAAACCACTAGAATTGGAGGTTCCTTCATCGCTAAATTCACCATTCCATATTCCTGTGTATGTGGCCACTCCTGTAGATGTTAAATGTCTTGGCGTATAGTTTGAAGGAACTTTTACCTTCAAGCCTCTTACATGGTAAGATCGCTTAGGAGGCCTAGGAAAGCTTTTCGAACTAAATCGAACAGCGGCCATAGCAGAATAAGGATACTCTAATTTTTCGTCAATAGTTACAATTACTTGTGCTATTTTACAGGTATTTATAACTGCTTGTAAGCCAGTATCCCCTTGAACTAAATGCGAGCCACTCAATTTACCCCCAGTATTAGTTCCTGAAGTTCCCCCGTCCTCGGTTAGACGAGTAATTTGAAGGCGCATATCCATAATATTTAAATTAGTTAGTACAGGAATTTCTACGACATAAGCAATGGCTGTTTTTTGCAGCCCAAAGTATTTAATATAAGTAAATTCTCCCCCATCTATAGCAGTCCAATCACTTGGATTTGCCCCGCCACTTTCAGAACCTTGTAACTCAATATGAAAAGCCGCTCCTGAGCTACCATCAGTCCCTTCATCATTTACCTGATAATGTCCTTGAGGAAATTCAAGTTGGATCTTTATTTTGTCAATCTCATTGATTTGTGCGCTTGTAAAAGAACTACTAAAAACTATATTTTTCTGAATCATCCCTGTAGGTACTGAAGAACCTATGTTAGGGTATCCAGCGACTGCTACTGCAGCTGCGGAGGGCCACGCCGCTGTAGCATCGAAAGTCTCGTTTTGACTTTGTGTAAGAGTGATCGGGAAAGAGGCTACTCCTACTCCTGCTATTTGGGTAAAGGGTTCTTGACTTCTATTTCCTACTCTAAATTGGACAGTAGAACCGGGGTATTTCTGGGTATTACTAGGGTTTCCTGCAGAGTTAGCAACTCCAAGAAGTTTTTGTTCGGCACTTATAGTAAAAGGCTTATCAGTTATTGTTAAGTTAGCACTTTGTTTAGGTATATAAATAACATTATTTGAGCTAATAGTACGAATATCTATTTTTAAAACTCTATCTATATAAACAGTTCCGTATACTTCATTTGTATCATCTGCAAAAATATCCGCATCCCACTCTACTGCATTAACTACTGTAGACCAAGGCCTCATTTGGGCTCGTTTTGTCCTCCCCGAAGTTACTTCAGAGTTATAGTTATCTCCATATAAACCTGTTATGCTTCCTTTAATTGTTTGTCCTGAAGGAAGTACAATACGACAAACAGGTTTTAAATTATAAAAAACATTATTACGGTCATTAACACCCGGTTTCTGGCTCTGGTAGAAGAAAGTATTTTCAGTCCCAGAGGAGTTAACTGCACATACTCTCACATCCCCCATGGTTGTAACGAATTCTGCCCCATTGACAGCTCGTGTATTAATTCTTTCAATTTTTACCCTACTTGAAGACACCCCAAAAACTGTTAACCACCGATACGTACGAGAATCAGTATAAGTTTCTTCTAAATCATTATAATATGCAGTAGCACCCGCGAAATCTTTCATTGATGCAGTTACAGGTTGGTCCTCAGAAGATGCGGCAGCAAAAGAAATAGTACGGGGCTTTCCTGTATCTGTAGCTTTAGTAGCCTCTATTGTAATTCTATCTACATTAAATAATTGATCGCCTTCTAGGTAAACTGAGGATTCTGCATTAACTAAGCCCTCAATAGGGCCCTCAGAAATTAAATCAGTTATAGAAATTTCCTGAATATCAGAGGGCATCCGAGACTGTTGATCAGGAGTGGGGGGGTTTACAGGAATAGTAAAGTTAAACATAATTATACCTCACTAGATGCGGGAACTAAGAAAAGGTTTCCCTCGGAATCTGTAGTTGTTGCCATAGTACCTGCATTTGAAGTACCTGATAGAAACCCTTCTGAACTATTTCGTAAATTGAATGAAACCGGCTGCCCTGGAACACGTAATTCTCCGTATAAGACGGGCACAGGATTACCTTCTGGAATAGATTGTTCTGCCCCTTGAAATAGATACCCCTCTTTATTCTCTTCTTGATTATCTGTTGCAGGGTCAGGTGCCATTAGTTCTGCAATACCAGACGCCGCCAAGCTAAGACCAATACCTATAAGTGCTTTTCCAAGCCAAGGGGCATATGGAGAAACAACGAACCCAACAATTACAAGAATTATCCCAAGTATAGTTTTAATTGCACCACTAGAACCTATAGGGACCGGAGTAATGATTATATCTCCTTTGTCTAAGGGTAATAATAGTTCTTTGTCGTCTTCTACATACTCATCAGCAATTTTTATTGTGAAACCAATGTTTTTATCATGTTTATCTAACAAGTACTTTTTTAGTCCGCTATGGTTTGCGTCTAGATACTGTATTACTTCACGAACAGTGGTTGCTTTTACTTCAGCAATCCTTCCGTATTTTTCACCCATATCTCCCTCTAAGTATAATTTACGCAACATAACGATAAGCTCCTACTAAATATTCCTGCCAAAACGGGAATAAATTTTCCCTACATGATAACCTGTTTACTGCATGATGGTAGAATATATCATTCCCAATATAAACACCACAATGATTATTTATTTCTTCTTGTACTCTAAAAATTAGTACATCATTCTCTTGTAGTTCAGACAAGTTAATTTCTTGGCCTCCCCAGTTCTTAATTACTTCTGGACAAAAGTAGTCCAAGCCCTTAGTATACCAACTATCTTCGAATAGGGCTCTAGGAGGTATTTTTATTTCCTTCTTATGTAAATAGTCTCTCATTGCTTCAAAACAATCAGATACCCCAAACTTATATTCTCTTCCATATAAGTCTGTAAAATTCTTATCTGGTTCTACAATTTTTAGTTCCATATCAGGATAACTAAAAATATAATAGGGGATTCCTAAAGCATTACAAGCTTCTATGTCTGTTTCTCCAGGCTCTGAACTTCCATCTATATGGTTATGTACAATTCCAATTATATCAGTTGAAATCATGAGTCGAATATATTCATCTGAATCCATTATAAAATCATCATTGTCTTTAGCTAGATTAGTTACTGGGAACCACTGTTTTTTACCTTTTACAACTGCAATTACCCCGCACCCTTCTCGTGGATACTCTTTGTCAAAATGTTCTTTTATTTCATGAATATTCATTATATCTTACGACTACCTGGGAATCCTCCAAAAGGTAATGCTTGTTTTGTATCTAAAGCTGTTCCTGGCACTGTATTATGGTCAGCACTGCTACTTCCCCCTACTGTTTTAAATTGATATCGTACCTTGCAAGAATTCAATAGTTTTCCACATACATCCCCTCTTTTCCAGTAATTAGATACGTCGGAAGGAGTCTCTGTATTACTAGTTATTACCGCCTTATAGATCCTAGTTGTAGAAAGAATAGTAAAAGAAGTGTCGGCTTTTGTCGTCGCATTAGTTACTGGGTGAATAACATAATCATTTGCAGAATAAGTCAGCCCCGATACAAAAGGCTCATAAAGTTTTACCCTCTGCCATAAACTGTTAGTTATAGAGGGGACTGTAGTATTTGAAGCAGCTTCTGACCTCCAATAAGTAAATACTCCGCCGTCCGAAAGTGCAACTAAGGCATTTGCGGCATATGAGGTCCCTGCACTTCCTGAGTGTGTTTTCCCGCTAAGAATATTAGCTGGACTTGCAGAATTATGGATTAAATACTTCCAAATAATAGGCTCATCAAGATCAGTGAAGAAAGGATAGTATTTTCTATCTGTTCCGTCGTCATCAATATTTATTAAACTACTAGCACTCCAAGAACAGGCACCTGAAGGTGTATCAAGAGACAGTCCTTGGTACACCCAAGGACAATATTTTCCAATCACTTGTCGATTAGGTAATGTAATCCCTTCTAAGTCAAACGGGTTTGCTAATTCAAACACAACTACTTGTGAGGTTCGTTGTTTTATTGAATCAATGATATAAGTACGCTTTGGGAACTCAACAGTTGCTTTAGTACTAACTACAGCAGGGTCGATACTTAAGTATTTTTCAAGTGTCTGCCTTTTTGTAATTCTTTTACTAATTAAATTATCAAGACTAAAAGAAGATAGACCAGCCGTTCCACCCTCCTCTGCATTTTGAAAAACGGAACTTTTACGAATAATAGACTCTACATTTCCAATCGTTAGTGTAGGACGATTATGTACTCCTGAAGTACTTATCGTTAAATCGGTCATTGCTAATGGAAGGGCGTAATAAGTATTTCCATCATATACTACTGGAGAATAGTCTGTATCTGTTATTCCTGGCCCAGTTATAACCATACCCACTTTTAAATCAGAAGCGGAATTTAATGTAATAGTATTAGTAGCCGGGTTGTCTCCTGAAACAGTTTTTGATACGGAAACTTCTGATCCGGAAGTATTCAACCCTTTAAAAATAAGAGTTGTACCCACAGATACATTTTGAGAACTATTTAAAGTAGCTGTAGCACCATCCAACTTAGTAATTCTTACCGAGGAAGTTAACCCAGGATGAAAATAAAGGGTTGTCGCAGAGTCGTACTCAAGCTCATATAGCTCAACTAAAGGGCTGCTTATCTCTAAAGATTGACTATCTGTTACTATTAAATTTGAATTGCTCATGAGGCATATATTCTTCTAAAATTTCCATTTACATTATAATGGGATCCATGTGCATACTGAATTGACCAAGAAGCACAGACTACTTTTACTGTTGAAACAGCATTTCCATCACTATCGTTTGTAGAGCTATTCGCATCTGGAAAGGTAAAGTCAAAGCTTGTTACTCCCCCCTTATCTTCAAAAAACTTTACAATATCATCTGCTACAGATTTTTCTCTATTTTTCATTGTTACTTTAAAGGTTTGCTGAATATGGTTCATACCCGCTGTTCCACGCTGCTCATAACCATCCCCAAATTTTGATATAATAACTTTTGGTTTTGAAGTTCGTGTTAAGTCGTTGTCAGGACGAATAGTTGCTGTAGTTATATTTGTACCAGAAATTTGAAATCCTATATCAGACATTAAGATGCTCCATATGGGCTAAGTAGGCCCCCGGCACGCTTCTGGTTAACTAATTCCTCTTGAACAATAAAAGCGAGCCTTTCTCCAAGCGCTTCCGCTTCTTGGTCATCGCTTTCCGTATCAGTTGAAGCCTGACCTTGATTATCAATATTCACAGTAATTCCTACGGTATTATTTTGTGTTCCACTTCCACCAGCGCCTTTCGGGAAAGTAACAGGTATATCTTTGCCATTCGGCAAAGGAACTACTGCTTCGTTTCCATGTAGTATGGCAGGGTACCCTGCCTTTGGGCCTTTCGCAACCCCGCCCGCTGCGTATCCTAAAGGAGGATATAGGCCTTTTGCAGCGATCCCCCCAACGCCACTACCCATGAGCGCTGCCGTATTTCCCATCGTAGCAGTAGTATTTATAACAGTTTCTCCAATGGACTGACCTAAAGCAATATCTTCCTTCGCTCCTCGCATTCTCTCCCATACGAACCTTACCTGATCAAATAAATAGATTGCTGCCATTATTTTTTGCAATGCTTGCCCTGCTTTACTATTTCCAGCTAATGCTGTAACTGCCATCCCAAGTCCCATGGCAGTTTTTAAAGTCATAGCTGAATTCTTTTCTAATGCCTCAGTATTTTTATCTTTGGGGTCTTCACCTCCAGGGCCGCCCCCTGATGGAATATCTGTGGTCCCATCACCGCTTCTAAGGCTGTTAAACCCGCCTGTTTCGTCCCCTAGTGCAGCATCAACAGCAGTGGGGAGGGCTACGTCCATTCCAGCGGAATCTTTCAATACGACAGGTACAGGAGTTGCACCTGCACCATCACCAAAGGTACTCAAGTGCCCTGCTGAGCCCGCTAAGTCACCTTCGCCTCCTTCCATGTATGATAATTTACCTGGAGGACCATCATTAAACTGGTCCATGTAGGAAGAAGAAGCTATTCTTGACTCAACCCTCGGAAGGTCTGGAGCCACTGGCAGAGTTTTTTCAATACCAGCCTCCATACCAGCACCAGCACAGGTGCAAGATGCACAAGCATCACGAATTGCCTGAGCAAACCTTTGAGCAGCGTCATCTAAAGCCTTAGTCATTGCTTCACCAGCTTTTTTAGTTCCGTCTTCAAGAGCTTTAGCTATTGCTTCTGCCTCTTTACTTACTTCTTTAGCCCCTTTTGTAATATTTTTTTGTACCTCTAGGCCCCCGGCTTTGTGGGCTTTTTCAAGTAACCTTGCATTTTTCTGCGCCTCTGTCTCAAATCCTACAGCGTTCATAATTTTCCCTGTGAGATTTTTTGCAAATGCATCTATCATAGAATCAGTAACACTTTTAGCAATATTTAAAAGAGCATCTTTTAAACTCGTTTCTTCGCCTTTCATAATTGCTGCTATATTACTTTGTAAACTCTTTTCCAGTGCCTGTTCACCTGCTTGCCTTATTTGAAAGTTTAGGTCTCGTTGTTCCCTAATTAGATCATTTTGCTCTTGCAAAACTAATACTTGTGCCTTAAGCCCATCAAGTTTTAGCTTTTCCTTATCTGTGGCATGCTCCGTGGCAACAGTAATCTCATTTTGTAGTAGAGCTATTTTTTGGTTATTCGCTACAATTTTCTGACTTCGAGCTATATCTTCTTTCTGAAGTGCAGTAGCGGTATGCAAAGCTTTATTAAATACTCTTTGATTTTGTATTTTTTCATTTGCAATTCTTATTTCTACCCTAGCTATGTCATCAAGAACCTTTAAGTATTTATTTAACTGCTGTGTAGATTTATCTATTTCCTTAATAAGCAGAGGGTCGCCTTCATTCGCTTCTGCTAATTCTTTTAAAGTGGTTTTCTGATCTTCTAAAAGTTTTTGTAAAGATGAAACAGAAGTAGAATACTTACTAATACTATTAAGTGCATCAGTATACTGTTTCTTTAGCTCTTTCTCTTGCTCTAATACAAAACCTGCTTTTCGTCCTGTTTCTGCAAAGCCCTCAGCTAAATTCTTGAGAGCATCTATTTGCTTTTGTGTAAGGGTCTCGCCGGTATCAAGAATTCTACGCTGTTCTACTAATATGTCTAGGTATTCTTTCTGCTTGACACTTAAAGGACCTATAGCTTTTATCGTTTTTATCGCTGTATCTAAAGGAGCCTTCATAGAGTCTGCTAGGGCTTTATTTGCCTTTGTAAGTTTTGCTAGGTCCTTCACCCACAAGTCATGTCTCTCCTTTTGCTTTTGTAGCGCATTCATTTCTGCCCTCTCAATATCGTCGAGGGCTTTAATCGTCACTTCCTTAGTTATTTCAACTCGACCTCCCAGAGGCCCGTCCTTGAATTTCCCGGTTCCTACCTCTTTCGTTTGTACTTCACCTTTCGGGACATGTGCTCTATCTTCAAGATCTGCTAGTTTTTGGTGCTTAGTAAATTCTTCGATCCCCGCCGCCGCCATTAGTGCCTCGTTCTTATAGTCTGCCATAGCTTGTGCAGCATCTATAATTGAGGGAGTTATTCCAGTGAAGAAATTACCTTGATTTTGTAAACTTTTAATACTATAGCCTGTGTTATCTTTTTTTGCCGCCTTCGCCAATCTTTTTTGTATGACCTCAAATTTTTTATATTCTTCACCTACTGTCTTTAACTTCTCTCCTATATTTCCGAAAGCTTCTACATAGTTCTCTATATCCTTACTATCCTTAAAGAACCCCATAGCTTGTGCAGCAGTTTTTGCTAAGTCATAAAACATTATGATCATTCCAACCCAACCAGCTGCTCTAAATACTTTATCTATTTTTCCCATGCCGTTTGCAGCTATAGTCTTCATACTAGCCATAGTTGCCTTCCAATTTGCTGCCATTTTTTTAAATTGAAGATTTGCGTTATCGGTCATCCTGCGGTAGCCCATACCAATATTTTCTACCCAAGTATTATGACCTCTTTTCATGCCTCGTAACATAGCAAGATAATCAGCTTTCTGACGCTTATTCATTTTCCTGACTACGCCATTGCCCTGTTCAGCGTGCCTTAACATCTGAGATACGCGTCGTTTATCTGCTTTCAACGTTTCTGTATCACCTTGTTGTAGCATCTCTAATCCGGAGCCTTTCTTAGCCTTGCCTCCTACCTTACTTGCGCCAACGGCTCCTGTATCCCCTTTCTTAAGTCTTTTTTCCGCCTCTGCTAATTCTTCAAGGTCTTCTTGTGCTTCTTTATAAGAGTTAGCTGCCGCTTCGGCAGCATCTCTAGATTTTTCTGCCCAACTATCTAATCCCGGAATAATTGATCTAATTATAGGAATCGCCATTAAACCTAAAGCAGCAGTTAACGAAAGAATATTTTTAGTTAGAAATTCTGCCGCAGGTTCTGCGAGTGCAGCTGTCCATTTTTTAACTTTATTCAATATCCTATCAAACTCAGTACCTAATCTAGCAATAGCATTTACTTGTATACTGGTTGCTTTTGCAACTCCACCATATTTGCTCTCGAGTTGCGTTTGAACTTCTAAAAATACTGCTTGTTTTTTCTCATAGTTTGTTAAGTCTGCGGCAGCCTTATTAAGAGAAGTTGCATAGTTTTTCTGAGCATCCTCAAGACGAAGTATAATACCTAATTCATCTAAAAGTTCTGGCTCTGCTTTTGTGACACCACGAATAAGACGATTAAAGGAATCTGTAACATCTCTTCCTAATATTTTTGATAAATTTCCTGCACCTGCTGCAAGTTGTTCTATCTGTCCCGCACCTAACCCCGAAGCGATACCAATAGAGGCTGCTTCTGAGGCGTCTTTAAACTCTAGCATCATCCCCGAGGCTTCTTGTATATTAGCCGTAAGAGATTTCATGCCTACACCAGTTGCGCCAGTAAATGCAACTTGTGCTTCCTGCATTACACGAAAATCTGCTGCTTGTTTCAAAAACTGAAATGCTGCCGTAATAGCAAATACATTAGAGGCAAGAACTGCATACGCAGGAACAAGAGTTCCTGTCATTCCTTGCGCCATCTTAGAGAAGTTTTTGGTACTGTTAGAGGACTGTTTAGAGAGCCCTTTCATGTTTCGGTCTAAACTTGCGGAACCCTTACCGGCTCTTCCACTAGCCCCACCAACATCATCGAGTGCGAGACCTAATTTTTTAGCACTAACAGCCACTCTCTGCATGGATCCGCCATCAGAGGTTTCAATATCAATATATACTGTATCTTTTTTTGCCATTAGCCCTTTACATTATGAGTGTAGGTTTTACCACCCCCTTGCTGTCGTTTTCGGTCGTCAGCTTTTCTCTTTCGATCTTGTTCTTCAGCACGATCCTTTATAATTTCACGTTCATACATTTTCATAAAGTACAATACTGTTTTTTGGTCTTTAATTTTAAATAAATCAAAATATGTTTGTAGAGGCCCCCAATTCTTTCCCATATAGGATCCAGACATCCCCTCCCAGACATCAGATAGATAATTGTACACAAAAAATGCCACTTGAACTTCATCTGGAAATACAGATGATTCAAGCGGCATTCTTTCGGGGTCGGGCTCTTCGCCTAGCTGTTCACAGATAAGTAAGTATTTCTCAACATCTATAGAGGTTGATTCTTTTACATATCTTTCAAGCAGCGGTTGTATTTCAGCTACTTGTTCCCAGTAAAATTTTCTAGGTCACCAACTGTTTCTGTAACCCACGTATCAAAGGAAGCAGCATTTTTCATTAACAACTCTGCATTGTCTTTTGAGTACGGGAGCTCATCATCAGGGTCAAAGGAAGAAACATCTACCAAAAGAAGCTCTTCTAGGTATTGATATTTTAATCCTTTCCACCCCTTGATTACTGCTTTACAATATTCTATTAGGAATTTATCTTCATCTAACTCTTCAGTGAGTTGATGGGTTTTCTTATCCCATTTATTGGATATACATCGTTTTCGTAATTTAACTAACTCTTCTCTTGCCAAGTAACATATGTCTACTGTCATCCCTACATAACCGGGGAAGTCACAGGAAACTGTTTTACTTGGAGTCATAAGACTCGCTAATGATACGGGTTCTTTCTTTTCTGTAGTGTTTGCGGGCATTTGATAAATCCTTATTTAGAAGTTAAATTATACGGTATAAGACAATAAATGTCAAGAAATATTTTTAAGATGGTGAAAGAAAAAAGGGGCCGAAGCCCCTTTTTGGTCTTAGTCTTAAACTTAAGAGTAAGTAGTTGGTGCGAAGTACTTAATGTCTGTAATTTCATTAGCACTGTCAAAAGCAGTTGGTAGTGCGTGAAAGTTACTTTCTAGTGAAATTACATCTTCAACAGAGTGAGATGGAACTTCAAAGTGAACATTATCCATTTGAATTACCATAGAGGCAGAGCCGTCTTGCGCAGAGCCTCCAATCTTAAGAGTAACTGCAAATTTGTTAACAACCTGTGACATTGCACTTGTAGAAACAAGATCATTAAAGAACTGTCTCGAAGTACCAGAAGTATCATCCGCGTCGTTCAAAGTTAAATAACAAGTTGCTGTACCAGTAATATTACGTCCACCTGTTACGTGCTCTAGCGGCTTGTTTACAAATCCTAATTCATCTGGCACTAAGTACGTGATGTTATTAGAAACTGTAAAGCTTCCGCCTGTTAATGCGAGGTTATACTTACCATCAGCATTAGCAGTTACTCCTCCAGGGAAAATTGTCTTATTATCCGCAGTAATATCAATACTTGTTAAGCGATTACGAATAAAAGTATTCGTACTTGTTATCGCTTCATCAATTGCTTGAGTACAGGTAGTAGAACTGCTGTTGCCAGGAGTAGATTGAACAATATGGAACGCACTTCCTTGAGCATTATTCGAATCTATCCAAATATCACCTGCTGCAATCGTACTAGAATCATTAGTAGTATCGGTACCTATAGGCAAAGTATCATCTACGTGTACACTTCCAGATACATCTTCTACTTCTTTTGCCATTCCTGACCAGCTAAGAGTAGCAATACCTTCAACGTCAAAATCAATACTAACTTCATTTACAACAGCTTCCGTTAGTTTATAAACAACAGGGTTAGCCGTACTAGTATCAACTACAAAGTAAAAGTGTAACGGATGTAATGCGGAACGGTTAGATTCTGTCATTACTAGAGTACTTAATGTTGGTGCGGGAGTGATAACCGGACCAGTTACTTTGTTAACTGCTCTACGGAAATCATAAGCTGCAGCTGTTAAAGTAGCTACATCAAAAGTAAAGGCAGTATCGCCTGCCGCAGCACCAATCTTTTCACTTGCTACTGTAAAGGTATCATCAACCGCATAGCCGTCTCCACCTGATAAAACGGTAGTAACACTTGCCACACCACTACTGTTTACAGTTATGGTGAACGATGCACCGCGGCCTGATCCGCCAGTAGTATGATCATCTTCACTAATTGTATACGTACCGGCGGCTCTACTGCTATCGGTAGCTCCAACTAATTGATCAACGGTAGCTACACCAGTAGCACTATGATATACATCAGCGCCCCCCATAGCTGCCCAAAGAACTTCTTCTACCGCGTGTACGTCAGTACCACTATCTGCAGCCTTCACACCTGTAGCAGTACTTCCACCCTTAGAGTGAAAAGGTCTGATATAGGTACTAAATGACCACTCCGCAGGAGCAAGAGAGTCCGTAAACATACGACGTCCACGACGTGATATGCCTTTTGTGCTTTCCATTTCTGAAAGCATTATTTCAGAGGTATTTGTTGTTTGTGAGAAACTGTATCCGTCTAAAACGGGAATTTCCCACACAGATCCCGCCCCTGCGGTTCCATCATCTTCAGCGTCTTGATTACGCATTTGTACAAACAATCGCGTATCACGGCTAAAGTATAATTGCTCTGCCATAGTTTTCTCCTATGAAACTTGAAAAGACTGGTCGTGAATTTTTATTCGTGCCAGGATTTTCTAATAACGAACCTCTATGAGTATTTCACCTACCCCTAATGGCTCAAGTACACCTTCATCAGTATCAATACTGAGGATTGTGATCTGTTGGGTAGATTGCTCTAACCCTAATCTGTCATTGTAAGTTAACTTACTGTTTTCTTCAAGAACGGTCTCTACATCCTCTAGTAATTCATCGAGTGCGTTGACTGCATCCTCTTCATTTACATAACAACGAACAGTAAGATTTAAAAATCTGTCTTTATATCCACCTGCTTGATATGTTCTTGATTCACTCCCCGCATTTATATGAATTGCTGGGAACTCTTCTATTTCATCCCAGAACTTTAATCTAGGACTAGTCTCTGCTACTGCCGTATGATAAATGCCTCTTCCGTCAATAAGAGCTAGTTTATCCGCAAGAGCCTTCGTAATAGAAGATCTACGTGTAGTATATGATCTTTCAGTACCGGCCATTACTGTCTCCTAGTGTAAAATCTTCCTAAAGCGTAGCCTGCTGCGATCTCTCTTATTGACGCATCAATCAGCCTTCTTGGGTCTCTAGGAATACTAGCAAATCTTGAGCCGCTTGAAGATTCGAAAACGGAGTAAGGACTCTTCTCATAAGTATAACCAAAACTGGGCATTCCTTGAGGAGTTTGTACTACATCTGTAATCCTAACGCTATCTGCAAATTTTCCTGTTTGATTTTCTAATCGTGGAGCGCCCATATTACCTCTAACTGTCTCTGGTAGCTTATCATTTATAAGGGCCATTACAGTATATAAACTTGCTTGTGGATTAGGACTACTATTTCTTTGCTTCTGTAATTTTGTCTTTGCTCTATATTGTTTTGCTTTGTCCTTTACCTTACTATTAGATTTGATTGAGATATCGGTTGCTTTTCGCTCAACAGGTTTTACATCTGAAATAATTTTTATACCTTTTCTCTTCCTAAGTTCTTTAATTGCAAGATATCGTGCATGACTTCTTGCATCTTTTCTTATACTATTACTCGCTTCTTGGTCAGCCCAGCCATTTTGTTTTGCCCAAGCTAACATCTTTTTTTGAAGTTTTGGTTTAATTGTTGACCAGTCTGTTGCTAATGCACCCGCCGGATTGGAGGAGTCTGGCCCTACCTCAATATCAACCACCATACCTGTTTCAAAAGCTACTTTATTTTTTCCCTTAAAACTTTTTCCCTTAAAACTAGCTTCTACTTGTCCAAAACGATCAACAAACTTTGTAAGGGGAGTAAAAGTTGCAAATTGCCCCCATGTAGGAGATTGTTGAGCCCATTCTGCAGCAGCAAGTAATTGTAAAGCACCTACTGAGCGTTTGGTTTTATGTAAACGCTGGGTTCCTTGCGCCATTATAGAGCTTTCAGAAGCCTCTTTACCTCTTTCTGATCTATACTGGGTTAATTTATCATGCCCTTTGGCTTCTAAAGCTGCATTAACCTTGATTCTAGCAACTCGTTTTAAAGTAGTAAAAGGAGTTTTAACTGCCCTGCTTTGATGAAAACTAATACGAGTACCTTCGTTCCAACTAATTAATTTAGCGTCAGTTCGTGGACGTATTACATGAGTATGAACTGCTTTTAAAGCCTCTTTTGCTACTTCTGTGAAGAATTTTATTGTTAAGTTGAGAGGCTTATATTTATCGTCTTTTGCCACCCGTCTATTAGTAACTGAATTGTACCCTTCAAGAAAAGACTGTGCTACCGCCTGCACACTCATTGTTACACGTTGTTTTTGTCCGTCTAAAGCACCTCTGGCTGCCTCTGCATCCAGAAACTTTTCCATGTTTTTTAACGCTTTTCTTACCTGCGCTTCAGCCATCTAAAAGTTCTTATACAAGTCTAAGACTCGCTTAATGTGGTCAGGAAAATCAACATTGTCTCTTTGTGTAGAACTGCCTTGATTCTGTAAACTAGCACCTGCTATTGATTGTCTTAGCTTGTGCTCGTCTTTTAAATAGTAAGTAACTAAGTCAAGAACTGCAAGTTTTAAATCGGCAGGTACTGCACTATAGCCTGCTGTATATACTACTTTAACGGTACCCACGCCTGTGGGCCAGTTTTGATAGCCCACTGAATTTGTGCGTAAAATACTATCAGTACTTGAGTCTAGTGAATATTCATAAGCCCCTGTTGTAAGAGTAGTATAAGAAGAACCATAATTAGTTCGTTCTTGTACACTTACTATTGCATTAACAGGTGTTTCAGCTAACTGTACTACATGAGTAGACCAGTTAATATCAAAAGTTTCTGTTTTATTAGAAGAGTAATAGTCTACAAAACTATTACCACAATAAGTTTTTATTAGTTGACTTACAGACGGAATCAATATATTTAATCGAGAATCATCCTTAGGTTGGGTGATCCCTTGAGCAGTCTTATAATCTTGTAATGTTATTAAATCAGCCATAAATCAATTAATAAAAACTTGGGGAGGCGAACCTCCCCCAGTTAATAGAATTACTAAAAAAGTAATTAATACTGCTATTAAGCGAAAGGTAAATATATTGAAGGCAGGTCAGGCGCTGCTCCAGCATATAACTCATTAAAACCAAGGGATTGTGATGCAACGATCACATTCTGCTGGTCTTTAACGCTATATTCAGTCTCGATGGAAACTCCCTTCAAACGCGGAATAACATAGTTATCCATATTTACAGCAATTGCTGCAGATGTTATAGGAGTACCAGACGATAACAAGTTACTAGCCAACTGATTAGTTGCAATTACGGGTGAGCCGTATACTGAACCAACTTCACCTGTGAGCTTTCCAGCGCGGTCGCTTCCGACTTCACTTACGTCAGTGAAACCACTTGCGTCAATCAACTCGAAGTATACATCGTTAGGAACGATGAACGCTACTCGTGAGGGGTCCATACCATACTTGCCCATCTGCTTTCTCATATTGAGAAGCTGAGTCGGAGAAACCACTCCTGTACCAGAAGCATCAATAGTTACCGCGCTTCCAGCGGTTGAGGCAGCGGTTGCAAAGCCAGTCGTGTTATCAGTTCCATTAGTACCAGAAAGTCCTTGAGAAATAGAACCTGCTGTAGCACCAACAAGGATGGCCTTATCAAGAGCAACTGCGTGAGCTCGTGCGAGCGCACTTGTAACAATAGGCAACAATGTTACCACAACTTGCTCGTCAGTATCGTTCGAGATATAAGTACCAGCGATCAATCTGTGAGCCTGCAGGATTACCTGACTAACTGTATAGTTGCTATTACCAGCATCAGACAGCTGATTAGATGAATCACCAATACCAGCTGCGCTGAATGTTGCTCCTCCGGCGTCGGGGGCCAAAGGCAGAACGGTTGCACCAGATGATACTGCGAGTTCTCGGAAAGCCGGAGCTACTTTCATAGCTTGACGCATTTCTTCTTCGAACTGCTGGGAAACGATTACATCGATACCAGCGGCCGTAGTTGAAGTGTAGGCAACACCTGCTTTCTCAAACAGATCTTTAGCATAGCCAGTTTCATAGCCTTTCTTAGTGATTGCACCAAGAACTTTTGCTTGAAGGAGTTCTTTTCCATACTTGGAAAGATCGCCTTTAGAACGTCCGGAAAAATCACGCTTGCTATTATGCATAGCTGTAAGCTCTGCTTGCTTCTCTTCAAGCTCCTTCCTATATTTTTCAATAGTATTCGTAGTAGCTTCCTTATCGGATTCCATTTCTTTACGAATATCGTCAATCAAACGTTCTGCACCTGATTCTACACCAGATACAATAGCTTGCTTGACTTCTTCTTCTTGTTGAACCTTAGCTTCTGCATTTGCAGTTGCTTGGTCTTCAAGATCTTTTTGCACAGCCTCTTCGGCTGCTTTTTGCTCGGCTTGCTTCATTGCAATTTTAGCAGCAGTTTCCTCAGCTACTTTTTTAGCAAAAGCTTCCAAGTCAACGGGTTGTTGTGTCTCTTCAGACATTTGTATCTCCTTTTGGACTTGCGTCCCGTCACTAATAGTGAAAGTTTTTTTGAAGTCTTCATACTCTGCGATAGAGTCAAAAGATTTCGCTAGTGAAAAAGTAGCTGATTGATTGCAGGGTACAGATACTACTGATACCTCAAATAACTCAGCGTCCTTTATTCTTAATCCGTCGGTTTCCTCTAAATAATCAGCATCCTTGACTCGAAAACCAACAGAAAAGGCCCCAAGAACACCGTCTTTAACTAACTCCGCCACAT
>Ga0206682_10000784_pt1 | contig 33186 bp, 55 predicted proteins | sample M240m12015metaG_FD_155444 | JGI IMG/M metagenome (GOLD analysis project Ga0206682, IMG submission 155444) | Ammonia-oxidizing marine archaeal communities from Monterey Bay, California, United States - M2 40m 12015 | ecosystem: Environmental > Aquatic > Marine > Intertidal zone | place: USA...
GCGTAAAGATAGCACTGTTAGCACCATGCTCTGAACATTCTACAGACTCAACCCAGCAACGCCCGTGTGTCATTTCTTTTACTAGATTGTCAGCAAAGCGCCATGCATGTTCTGCAAACTTTTCTGCACCAACACCGTCTAGCTGTGTAATTTGTGCAAGACCCTTTGTCTCAAGTTCTAATAAGTCGTCTTTCATTGGATCATTAATATCAATTACTGTCTTATGATCAAATGTATCTTCGAGCCACGCCTTTAGTGGTTTTAGTCCACCAAAGTCTACACCCCAGTTACGATGATCTAAATCATTACATCCAAATGTAAATTTAAATGCTAGACTGTATCCATGTAAAAATCTGCAATGTGAATGATCTGCGTGTGGTTGACGAAACACTGCTGATAGTCCAATGTTATGTCCATATGTTTTAGTCGAATAGTAGTTACTCATAGTTGTCTCCTTGGCTAATGGAGTGTGCGGAATATTTATAGTGGGAACGAACACGAAGACCACTTGTAGTTATAATACTATATATAGCATATCATGTCAAGCTCTAATTACATCTAGATTCGATAAATATATATAATTAACGCATAGGAGTGGGTGAATGCCAGCAGCATTTTATGACTTTTTTAGGAAGGTAGTCCTAAAATCAACTGACGGAGTAACAGTTGAAACTGAAATCGAAGCAGATAGCTTCACAGATGAACTTAATATTATACGCGGTAACGGCGTTGCATTTAACGGCGACAATGCTACTGATACTTTTTCTATTGATGTAGACTACGGATTTGAAATTCCATTATCAACAACAGACTTAGAACTGCGTGATGTAAACAACAACACTAAAACAGTAAGTTTGATAGCAGGTAACAATATTACACTAATTAGAGAAAGCGCCAATTCACTTAGAATTGATAGTGCTGACTTAACAGTTAATATTACTGCTGCAACAACGACAAATCCAGTACTAATTACATCAGGCTTAGTACACGGACTAGCAAACGGTGCTAGTGTTACTGTGCAAGATGTTGTAGGTATGACAGAGTTAAATGGTAACAGTTATTTTGTTAGCGTTGTAAATAGTACACAGTTTGAACTTTATACAGATTCAGCAAGAACTGTATCACTCGATGGTACTAGCTTTAGTGGCTATATTAGTGGTGGTAGTATTCAAATTGAAAACACTGCAACATTAGCTGCGCTGCTTGACGTTGAAATTCCAACCGCAGTTACAAACGATGTACTTGTTTATAATGGTACTGACTGGGTTGATAGTGATACTGTTACATTATCTACTGCCAATATAACTACATTAAACACTGACGACATTAATGCTGTTGCAGGATTATCTATAACTTCAGCTGCTGGTAATAACTTAGTTATTTCAAACGGTGCTGACGGATTTTTCCTTTCACACGATAATGGTAATATTCAAGTTACTACAGCCGGTTCACTAAATCTAAACGGCACAACTGTTACAATTGGCGACGGTACAAATACTATTGATGTTCCAGATGGTACAACAGTTGACTTAACAGGTGTTACTGTAACTGGTGCAGGATTTGACTTAACAGGCGATGTAACAGGTGATGTAGTTAGTACTAGCACTTCATCCGTAGTGTTAGATACAAGTGCTGCTGATGCAGTATTCACAGGTAACGTAACTGGTGATTTAACTGGTAATGCTGACACTACAACATTGTTACAATCAGCAAGAACATTTGAAATACTAGGCGGGTTTATTACAGCAGATCCTGTATCATTTGACGGAAGTGGCAATGTACAACTTAATGCAGAAATTGATAACAATGCTGTTGTACTAGGTGTTAAGACATCAGGATCTTATGTTTCAGTCATTAACGGCACAGCAAATGAAATTGAGGTTGCTGGTAGTGGTTCAGAAACTGCTAGTGTAACATTAAGTTTACCAACTTCGATGGTTGTACCTGGAAGTTTAACTGTAACCAGCGACTTAATTGTTAACGGTACAACAACTACTGTAAACACAACCGACTTAGATGTAACTGATAATACAATTAAATTAAACAAAGACGAAGTAGCTGCAGGCGTTACTGCTGGCACTTCAGGAATTGAAATTGAACGTGGTACTGCTGATAATGCAAGATTTGTTTGGAACGAAACGCTTGATACTTGGTCACCTGAGTTATGGGACGGCGCTGCTTGGAATACTACAACATTAACAGCAAGTGAATTTATTGGTTCGCTGACTGGTGATATTGCAGGCAACCTAACAGGTAATGTCGTTAGCACTAACACTTCATCTGTAGTGTTAGACACAAGTGCTGCTGATGCAGTATTTACAGGTAATGTAACTGGTAATGTAACTGGTAATGCTGACACTGCAACTGCATGGGCAGCAAGTATTGACTTATCATTGTTCGGCGAAGTTACATCTGGTACACACTCAGTTGACGGTAGTGGTAATGTTATTATTTCTGATACAGTCATTCCAAACTTTGCAGAACGTGCAGTTGATGCAACAGCAGCGGCACTTGCTGCTGGAACACATACTGGTGTTACAATTACGTATGACGATCCAGGTGATAACTTATCAGTAACAGTTAATAATCCTGTTATTACTATAGATGGAGCAGTAGCTGGTAACGCTACAATGACAGACTTAGGCGATATAACTATTACAGTTTCTCCAGTAGCAGATGCTATTACATTAGGTACCGACACAACTGGTAGCTTTGTAAAGAATCTAGTTGCTGGCACAGGTGTTACACTTGATCTAACTACAGGTGAAGATCATACTCCAATGATCACTATTGAAAATCTTCCAAACTCGTCACTTGATAATTCAGCTATTACAATAACAGATACTGTAGGTCCAACTTCGCAAGTTATTGATTTAGGAGAAACTATTCAGTTTGCTGGCGACGGCGGCTATTTAGAAGTAGAAGTAGCAGCTACAAATAGTATAAACTTTTCACATGCTGATTCTATTGTTACAGCTGGCACTTATGGGTCAGCAACTGAGCTTGCTACATTTGTTGTAGATTCAAAAGGACACATTACTGGTGCAAGTAATGTAAGTATGCCTGATCCTACATTACAAATTACTGGTGCAATTACTGCATCTGGTACATTTACAAATTTAGGCGATATGACAATGACTGCTACTTTGCAGGCTACTACTGATAACTTAGCGGATGTTGATTTATCCGGTGGTGTTGCTTCGCTTGCAACAGGAGACGTTCTAGAATGGAACGGTTCAAATTGGGTTCCGTCAGCTATCGGTGGCGCTGCTATTCCAGGCCTACAAGCTGTTACAAACACCTCGGCGGCATCAACTAATACAGTTACACTAAGCAATACTACTGCTGACGGTAGCGGACCAGGACTTGTTATAGACGAAATGGCAGCTAGTGGTGCAACTTTAATTGTTAGTGCCGGTTTTGTTACGTTTAGTGGCAATCTTACTACAACAACAGGCACAATGACAGCTACACAGTTTATTGGTGATACTAAGGGCGATGTACTTAAAGGTGACGGTACTATTATAATTGATTCATCAGCAGGTGAGATGGATTATAGCTTTGTTACTAACGGCCCTGTTATAGAACAAAGTGCGTCATTCTACTTAGACGCAGGTACGCCTTTAGGGTCAGTTACTGGTAGTTCTAGTATTGGTAAGGGATACGATTCAAATTCCCCAACAGAACTAGGAGAATGGGTAGAAATTAAGGCACTGAATACTGTTGCTAATAATTTTGGTCCTACAAACTCACAGTACGATGGTAAGTTAACTGGTATTACATGGAATGAAACACTTGGCGGATTTAATGGGTTTGCACAAGGTTCTACATATGATATTGATATAACATTATTACCAAACTTTACAGTTTCAGCAAACCAATTAGTAAGATTTGACTTAGAAGCATTTAGTTCATCTAATAAAATTATGGCGGACGCAGGCGATACATTAGTATTAGAAAATGTTGATAAAGCAAGTGCAGTAAAAGCAAGAATACTTGTAACATTTGAAGATGCTACACCTGCAAACAATTATTTTACAATAACAAATTCAGACGGCGATAATCAAAATCCACAATACTTCATTGAAGAAGGTTGGGTAAGAATTACCAAAATTAGTTAATACTATCATCTCTTAAAGATTGTCTTATTTCTTTAAGAGATGTAGTTACATCGTATAATCTATGTTCTGTTTCAGAAAGAAATTTACTTAACTGGTAAATTTTGTAAGTGCTCCACCACCACCAATATACAACGGATGACAAAAATAAGGTAGCGATAATTACCATTACTTTTGATTTAATATCGACATAGCCGACCATGTCGATAAAGAAAATTATACCTAACGCAACAATAGGTAAAATACGGCCAGCAACAGCCCATATTTTTGTTTGTCTAATTAATTTATCGTATTCCATTTTTTATTGATGGATTTGTCCGAAAGTCTTCCATTCACCTGGATTACCAGATCTAATGCATACCCATCCTACATAACCTGTAGGCGCAGGATTTTGATTCCAAACAATATCGCCCTTATTCCATGTTCCCATAGACGGTGATGAATCACCTACAGAAAACTTCTTGCCCTCGAACTTAACTGGTCCGGCAGTAACAATATCAGCGTCAGGACTATTAACATTAATTCCTAGCTTACCTTGTATATTAGTTTTGGTCTCTACACTACTACCGATAACAATTCTATTACCGGTTGCACTAATTTGTATTCTTGCAACATTATCTGTAATAATATTAAGTGGCGTACTACTATAGTTACCAACCTTACTTGAAGTATCTTCGATATCGATAATAAAATCATTATCAATGCCCGCGATGCCGATTGTACCGTTTGGCTCTTCTACGCCAAATCCTAGTCTATTTGATACTGCGCTATAAAAAACAAACTGATCAATTTCAAAATTGCCATCTACAGCAAGATTTTGCAAACGTCCTACATGTTTTAATTTAGAATGAGAAATACTATCTCCTAATTTTTCTCTATTAATAATTGGTAGGCCGCCGATAAAGTATTCTTTATCTTTGTGTAAATTTATATGTTCACTACTATAAAATTGATCCGGGTTAGGATGTAACACAAACTGTTTCGTAGGTCCATCAACTACCCATAATAATCCATTGTTGTAGTTATTTTCTCCTTTAGGAAGAAATTGTAAAGGCTCAGAACGCTCTTGTCTAGAGTCAGTTGTAACTTCCTCGATATGCATCCTCTTTGCTTTAAATGTACCAGTAATTGTTAGATCACCATGTATACTTGCATTATCAAGTAGTAGGTTATCAGTCTTTACTACTCTTGCAGTAACTTTATCAGTTTCAATTCCTTGCTCAGTAACAACTAACGCTATCTTTGTTGCATCATCTCTTATGCCTAAACTTTTAAAGTTTGTATATAGTCCGCCATGTAAGTGATTACCGCTAAGGCCTCGTTGAGGTATCGATGTATGATCTATTTTTGGAGTTATAGTTGCTGCATGTTCTGCTGCTTCTTTAAGTATATCAGCTTTAAGCCCACTGTTATCCCAAAGTAACGGTCCTTTGATTCGTACTGCTCCTGGAAATGTAACATTACCAACAATATTGCTAGTATGTAACGTTGAAGTATGAATTCCGTCATCTTCAACCGTTAGCACTTGCGAATTGGCAGTATCATGTATGCCTGTACTTTGGAACTTCTTATACAGGCCGCCTTCTAGTGCATTACCTGTTAAACTGCGGGGCTCTATAACAGGTGTGGAAGACATACTTGCTAATGCATCATATAGTCCGTCCACACCTGTTTTTAATTTTGATAAATCATTGTTCATATAGTATTTATCAGGATACCTTAAGTAATATAGTATCCGGATTAATACGCCCGTTTAATTTTGTATCTGTAGTTGGGATGTCTTCTAAAAATTTTCTTAATGCTACTTTGCCAGCGCTTTTAAACTCTTTTAATTGGTCTGCAGGCTTACGTAGCGTCTTCTGTACGCTTCTCTTCTCATCAAAGAACTGTATTGTGGTGCCTTTTACTTGCAGTGTCTGATGCTCTTGTGCAATATACTTACCTAGCTTACGTGTTTTAATATTAAAAACCCAAAGCTCCGCAGCACCAACAATGGTACTTGGATCAATACTTGCAAGTTTGTACTTGTCGTCTGTTTGCAGGAATTTTAATTTCTCTACAAGTTTAGTTGCACTCTTAGCTTTAGGCTTACGAGTCTTACGTGTTGCCTTAGCAGTGTCAATAATGTAATCAAGTGCCGCTTGGAGCTCTTCGATAGCAGTTGTATAGTTCTTGATATCTTTCTTCTTAATGTGTGCATAGCCTTCTTTTAGTTGCGCCCACATATCTTGAGTATGCTCATCCATCTTTTTAAGCTGTCCAGCAGTTGGCATACGCTCTAAGTCTTGAAAGTCCTGTAATGCATCTGTGTAGAACTTTTTCATTTTACGTGCATGAGCCTGTGTTACACCTCTTTTAGTAAAATGTGTCTTAAAGTCAAACCCCTTAGGATCAAAATTATCTTGATCACTAATAAACCCGTCGAGCCATTCGTCAATATCTTCTACAGCATCTTGTGCTTGTTCTAAGATACGCTCTTGTATAGTTGGAATATACACATTCTTCTTTGCTGTTTCTTCTTCTTTGTCTTCTTTTACAATAAGAGCGCCTTCTTCAGCAAGTCCGTTAATGTACAGATCAAGTTTTCCAGCATAGTCGGGATGTACAAGCTCAGGCTTTACATTAGTAAGGTGAACCACAGTCGCCCAATGACTCTTCCCATCAATCTTCCAATTTGGTAGCTTGTTAATTGCAGCGACAATGTTTTTATCATAGTTATCTTTGATGTAGTCACGTACTTTATTACCCCAAGATTTAGATTCCATTAAGTAGTGTATATGATAATGTGCTTTATGCCACGTAGTAACAGGAACTGCATCCCATTCACTTCCACGTCTCTTTGCACGAACTGCTTTCTTCTTTACTTTTACGCCTGCTACTTTTGCCATATCTAATATCCTCTGTTGCTGTATTTACAGTATAGTCTAATTATTAGGCTGTCAAGAGATTTATGTAATATAGACTCTTAATACTGTACCTTCGATAGAATATGTAATTGTTTCACCAGGTTGTAGTTTTGCCTTAAACTCTCTGCCTTTGTTATCAATAACTTCAACAGTGTCTAAGTTATTCAATGCTTCAGCAGGTGTATCAGGCATATCAGGTAGCCCGATATCACCAAACTGTTCCATTATCATACGTGTTGCATTATTACTCATCGTTTTGCCTTTTTATCTCTGCTAATATTTGTTTACGGAAATTGTGTTGCTTAAATCTAGCATATGCTTCTTGTAATGTAAATAGTTTCCTTCGTGTATGTTTAAGTTGTAGACAACTTAACATTAACTCTCGTAACCTACGTGTTTCGGAAAAATGGGATAGTTTAATATTTTCATCAGTATCGGCTTTTAGGTAAAACAATATATCGCCTTGTTTTATATTAAGATTAATCTTTGGCATGTTTGGTCTGACAAACAATGCAGCCTGTATTGGTCTAAACCAATTACCAACATCAAAGGTGCCTGATATAGCATGTCCCGCATCTGTCCAGCTGTTATGATGTAAAAACGGATGTATAATTGATAAATTTAAAGGCTGATCGCAAAACACTACAAGATCAGTAGTATACTGTATTAAGCGATCATTAGCGAGGTTAACTAAAGATAAATGCCGATTAATGTATCCTTGATCACTCCCATCCCAAGACTCTGCTACTTGATCTATATCTACTTCAAAATCAAACCCTGCTTTAACTACAAATATTTTTTTCATGTCTTTAGTAAAAGCAGGACACTTACTGTATTCTGAATTTTTAATTTCAACAGGTAAATTTTTTGACAATGGCTCAAGACTTGTATATCCTAGTACATGACGTCCTGAAGGTTCTTCATCGTTTCCGACACCCGACATAAACCAACCGTAATTTAAAATCATTAGCTAAACTCGTTGCGTATTTTGTTTATAAAATAGTGTACTCTGTCCTCCGGTGTTTCTTTATTGATACCGTGTCCTAGTCCACAAACCCATCCAGTACGATCCGGAATATCTTTCATTTTAGCAATAAACTCGTCTACTTTGCCACGGAACCTGTCTTCAGGAAGTAACATAAAGTTTTGATCAAAGTTACCTTGTATAAATCCGTCTTTCTTTTTGTCCATAATTGTTTCAATGTTAATTGATGCATCAAACCCAATACCGCCCCACATCTTGTTTAGTACTAAATGTGACAAGTCAGTAGTTAGTCCTTTGCAGTAATATCCGCAATCAGGTCCAACAAGCTCGTTAAGCAATTCGGAATATGTGTCTCTTAAAAATGAACGCCCAAGTGTGTCTAGCCCGCTATCAATAATTAAAACTTTTTCAGCACCTGCATCTAATTGCAGTTGAATGTTACCTTGCAATAATGGAATAATTACTTCTTTCAAATAATATTTTTTAAAGTCCATGTGTGCTCTAGAATCTACGCCGTAGTGCATAAGTGTCCACGGACCCCCTACAAATCCAATAAGACTTTTGTCTGCTGGTAAAACATGTCGAGTTGCCCGAACAGCATCAGCTTGAAAGCCCATAAACTCAATGGCTCCGTTGATGTCTAAATAGTTTTCATAGTTTTCAGGCGTAATCAGTTCATTAAATTTTGGACCTGGATCAAAATCTAGTTGTAGTCCTAGTCCTTGAAAAGGATAAACAATATCGCTAAACAATATACTAACATCAAAATCAAACTCTTTAATTGGACCAAGAGCAACTTCGGCTGCAAGTTCCGGATTTTTTGAAAGTGTATCAAAAGTATAAGTTTGTTTAAGATTTTGATAATGACTATGATAACGACCAGCTTGTCTCATAAACCAAATAGGCGGACAACTCTGTGGTACTCGGCGGGATGCATTTTTAAATTTTGTGTTCATAATTGTAATTATCTACTCTATGCGTACTTTAACACCAATATTGGATAACATTGTATCCGCAAGTTTAGTGTCAACTATATCGTCTTGTTCGTCTAGCGTATCGCACATCGATACTGTATCTATTGCTTCCCATAGTAGTCCGTGTGTACGATATGGTTGCGTCCATTTATGTTCCGAATGATAGTGCATGTTTACTCCTTAAAAATAAAGTGTCTTGCTAATTAAAACAAGACACTTAGTAACTACCCTTCAATCAAACAAAGTTTAACTTTAATCTCATAGCCTTTAGATTTAGCTACTTCGACAAGATCTCTCCGACGGCCACCGGACCAATTCCTCCAAGCATCGCCGATAACATCTTTTTCAAGACGTGCTTTACGCTTGATTGTGTTTTCATCGTTTTCGCTGAAAGCTACGAACCCGTCCATTTGTTGACCGTTCTTTGGATTGACTGAATATAAAATAGTTGATAGCATTGTATTCTCCTTTGATAATGCTTAATAAAGCGCCATTGCCTTATTGTCTCTAAAGTATACTACAATTTGTATCTATTGTCAATCTATTTTTAAAATAGTTTGGCACCGGTGGAAGGAATCGAACCCTCGCTGTCGCGGTTTTGGAGACCACCGCTCTACCACTGAGCTACACCGGCATATTCATAAAAAAAGCCCTAACACGTTAATGCTAGGGCTGCTAAAATAACTTCTAAAAAGTCATGTTAGGACAACCCCTACAATGTAAGGCACCAATTAATGTTTGTAGTTGTTCTAATCATGTTTTTTATCCTTTGCTTATATTAATAATATACACTATTATTTAGTAGATGTCAACCTTAATCTTGTCTTTTTCCGACACCATAGTCAATTACAACTGGAAAGCGTGGAACGCCGTCATTGCTGTACTCAAAGAATCTGCAAGTTACCCAGGTAGGCTTTTCTTCTGCTTCGAGTAGTTCTTTTAGTTTCGCTTGGCTACCACGCACTCCGCTGCCGAACTGTGTACCATCTGGCAATGCAAGTACAAAACGTTTTGCATATCCAGTCCATGCACCTTGGCCTTCAACTACTTCTACTACGTTAAACTCTTCTGTAATAAACTCTTTCCGCTTGAGCAAGCTCTTGCTGCGCTTACACTGGTATGGAGCATTTTGACGTACCATCTGTCCTTCGTAGCCTGCTTCAGTATACTCGCCGTACAACCGATCAATCTCTGCACTGTTGTTTGCAACGTCTGTGTGTACAAGCACAACCATATTGCCTGACACATTGTCAGCTAACCATTGCGAACGATCAGTAAACAATTTGTCTGTGTCGTTGTGGTCGTACATATCGTAGATGTGATACTCAACAAGCTCTGCACTTTCTGCAATCTCTTCTGGACGACATTTTACTTTACGCACAAGGCTAACAATCTTTTCAAAGTTTGCTTTTAGCTCGTGATTATAAAGCTCGCCATCTAGCACAATATTCGGATTAGCATCAATGATAGGCTTGAGGCTTTCCCAAATGTGTGGGCAACTATTGATAGGCTTGCCGCCTCGTGTATGCATACCATGACGATCTACAATACAACGAATGCCATCTAGCTTAGGCTGTGTGTAACCATCTTCTACAGGTGTTTTTGTAAAATCGTGTGCAAGCATTGGCTTAAATATTTCGTAGCTGTCAATGTCTGCTACATTAGTAAAATATTCTTTGTCAGCTTTTTTAGTCCACTGTGACTGTGCTTCAGCTTCTGCTTGCTCTCTTGCATTAGTAGCATTAGCACGGCCAACGTTCTTAGCTTCACTCATGTTCCAAACACTTGTGATCTTTTCACCGTCAACTGTGCCGCTTATGCTACGGATGCCTGCAACATCATCTGAGTCGTACCCAACTTCTACAGTCCAAATACGAATTTTGCCTTTACTGTCACGTTTATATAGTGATTGTAAACTTGTAATATTTTGCATTGTACTACCCTTTTGTGTTGCTATACAACAATATATAGCATCAGCTATGTTTATGGTCAACCATAAACAGCATAATTACCGAATCGTTTTAAACTTTTTTCAATTAATATATCGTGCTTTTCTTTATTAATAAATCCAGTAGTATATACTGTAATGCGTCCTGGGTCTTCTGCAACACTATGTAAGCCTGAACTCTGATTAATAACATAAGCATGTGTATTAGTTGGCATTATTGCAGTTACTATGCTGTCGTTTCGATGTATTTTTAATACATCACTTGCACCTTTAATTACTATTCGATATCCGCATGGCTCGTTGGCTTTGCTATTATTAAATAGTTCAGCACCGTTTTCCGGTTCGGTAAAGTCAATGTGCGCTTTAGTGGCTCTAGTCTGTATGTTAATTTTTACATTACTTAAAGAATCAAACGGTAATTGTTCAATAAACTTACATAAACTAGGATATCGCTTTTTGCTTTTTTCTTTTAGATAGTTACGACCATACTTGCCATCAACCTGTTCAGTGAGTTTTTCAAAATTCCAAACATGAAACTCACTGTGAGGGTTGAAGCCACTAAAAATCTCTTCTTTATCTATTGTATAAGGAAGATCGATGGGTAGATATAAAAGTGTCATCCAGTTCTGTGAATTAAATGATATCCAAACTGTGTTTTTACTGGTTGTGATATTTCACCCACTGGTGTTGCTACTGTTGCATCTTCAAACGGCTTTACCATTTGTCCTGGACCAAACTCGCCTAAGTCTCCGCCATTTGCTTTGCTTGGGCAACTACTGTTTGCTTGTGCTAGTGATGCAAAGTTTAATGCGTTTGCTTCTTTTAAAATACTATTTGCTTGTTCTTCTGTTTGTACTAAAATATGACTTGCTCTCATAACTGTTCCTTTACTGTTCTAAATTTAGCTGTCGTTGTATTTCATTTTTTGTTCCACAATATACTAGATATTCTGGTTTACTATCTATTGTCTCTAATTGGTTTGTTAGGAAGTCTTTTCGAATTTTACAAATTTCCATTGATTTCATTTCTAAAGGCATCCAACCTTCTAGTAAAGTTGGTTCACCGTTTACTATAAAAAAAACTGCTAAAAATATATCAGATATATTCATTTTTTTGTTTCCTTTGTTACAATTCTAAATGCGCCTTCTGGCGAATTTATCGCAGATACAAGCTCGTCCCACATCTCCGGTGATATTTGTATAATATTTTCTATACCATTATCTTGATCAAATTGATGTATAAAACATATATCATCATATAGTAATACTTTTAAATCGTCATTAAATCCTGCGTCATCTAACACAATGATTTCTATTTCGTCGTGGTCCATTTCTACTGTGTACATTATTCAAATAAACTCTTATGTGGCTGCGATGTTGGAGTAGCATTGCTACTATAATAAACTGTCATTAAGTTGTTTCGTGCAACGTCTTGCGGACATTCAAGTGGCTTACTAAACCCGTGTAAGTAATTTTGTTCGAACTCCCAAAATACAAGCCTGTTAGGTTTAGGTTCAATCGAAAGTAACATGTCTTTTTTATCCCTTGTCCAAAACTCTAATTGTCCATTCCAGTCCGACTGCCATTCTCTATTAGCGTAGTAAATAAGATTTACTTTTCTACTTAATCTTAATGTATTGTTCCAATTAAAATCCACATGTAGTCCCAAGTATGCTCCACTTGGTGCTGAACTAGCGCCAGCTCCTAAATGATGTGGATCAGGTATAATGTCATCAAAGTTTGTTACGCTCGACATCCATGTAAGAAAGCTATGAGCCGTAAGCTCTGTCATCATAGATTGCACACTAGGCGTATCAACAAAATCACGTGACTCTTTACGTACTCCGCTATTTTTTAGTTGTTTAGTTATCCACCGCTCTTCAGGAAATGTTTCAAGTTCTGTAGTAACAGCATCAAACAGATGTTCTGGTAAAAAGTCGTCTACAATAGTATGCGGCACAACTGGTTGATCAGCAAATCTTCGATCAACACTATGATATTGACTTAATTGATTAAAAAATTGCGGTATCGACAAAGTCGTCTCTAGCATTATGTTCTCCTACAAAGTCAAAAGCACTATTTACTTTTGTTTGTGTTTTTACAATCTTAAGCATATTGTAATTAGTAATAGTGTTTACTTTACTCATATTTATAAGATCATCGAGCTGCTCGGGAGCAAGTTTGTTTATACGGTCAATTTCTGCTGTTAATGCATCAAGGCGCTCAGTGTTATCTTTGATTGTATCGTATGTTTCATCAATATATGGATTAAATGTTTTATATCCCATTGAGCGCAGATCTTCTAGAAAGAACGGAGTTGCAAAAATTAAGAATGGTTTTTGGCATACAATTGCTTTATAAACTTTTTCAGTTATAAAACTCGGACACTGTCTCTCTTCACGAAACTCCTGTTTAGTGTAGTAATTCACATCAAAATGTGTTTCAACAATTAAGTGTACTTTTGAATCTAGTATTGTGTCATATGTAATGTTGTTCCACTTATTACCAACATTGTCTGGACCATCTAAGACATGCGGACACTGTCCTACCCATTCTCTAATGGCAGGCGTGTCAACGTCTAAGTCTTTGATCATTTGTTCTGGAGTAAACTCTGTTTTATCGTAAGCATGAATATTGTAGAAACTATAATTAAAGTTTTCAATTGCATTATTTTGCACTAGCCTCGAATACAACTTTAGTCTCCAAGGTTTGTAATTACGACTAAGTGAACTAAACTTATGTGTAGGATTGTCGTTTAACTCTGGGAACTGTACGTTCTTTTGTAAATGATTGTGTACACCGATATTTACTTCTGGAACATTTAGACAATTTTTTAAGAATTCTCTATGCAGTTCGTCCATAACCATAATATATATTTGATTAGGTCTAACACCACGTCGAATAACTTCTTTAATATCGTCTGCAAAGTCAACAGTAAACGTTTCGCCGCAGTTTTCATGCACAAGTTTTACGTTTGGATTCAACACCATGTGGTGCCAATGTTTCTCATCTATACAATTTTGTAATTTAATTTTATTAAAAAGTTGATGGTAATGGTGATGATAAAAAATGTCATCGTCATTAAATTTGCAGTTACGTAATGGTTCTATTGTATCCCATAAGTAGTGATGTATATCTAAAAAGTTACTGTATATCATTGTTGTTCCAAAATTGAGCAGTTAAACGCATGCTCAGGCGACCCAGGTGGCACCATTTGATCAGTTATTTTACAAGGGGATCAAAACCCTTGGGCATTATTCACACGCATCTGCTGTGTAAGCAAATATGGTGTTTCCTGTTCTAACTCAGCAATTCTTTCTTTAAGTGCTCGATTGCGATGTCCTAGCGCTCTAGCCTGTACCTCCCAGTACACTGCGTCTTGCTTTTCGTTAGCTATTCTCATTTGCGACGACTCATTGCTTTCTTAGTTGCACGTTTTGCAGCCGCAGGCCGCTTAATTGATCCTGTTGTTTTTCTAGGTTTTCTCATAGCGTTTCCTTTTCTTGTTTGGTGCGCCTGGAGGGACTTGAACCCCCACGCCTTGCAGCACTAGAACCTAAATCTAGCGTGTCTACCAATTTCACCACAGGCGCATTAATGGTGCTCCCACACGGACTCGAACCGCGGACCTATTGATTACAAATCAATTGCTCTACCAGCTGAGCTATAGGAGCACTGGTTATCTTCTTACTCTACAAGTTGGACAAAAATCTCCATGTCCTAACTCATTCTTACATTCTGGACATCTAGGTATTACCATTTAGTTTGTCCATTTCTTTTTTCTTCCTAGCCATAGCTTCTATGACTTTCGCTTGTAGCTCAATGACATCACGTTGTTTTTCTAACTCTAAAAACTGTTGGTCAACTTCACTCTTCGCTGGAAACTTTATTACATTATCTTTTTTCATCTAATGTTCCTTGTTTCTTATTATTAATATACTATCGTTATACCCAAGTGTCAAGTACTTTCTGCAGGTATTTTTAAACAAAGTGCTTGGGTGCCATCGTTGTAATGTCCGTTGCCTTTGCCGACTTCTTTGCTCAGCACTTCTCGTGCTTGAAAACATTTAAACATTGTTGGGTGATAACTTACTACTTCTGCTTGAGCAGTTCCGTTAAATAAAATAAAGATTAAAACATACATGCCGTGCCTCCACTATTACTTAGTGACACAGTTATAATAAACTACCTAACCTGGCTAACTTATTTTTCAGCAGACCCTTTTTTGCCACAATGAGGGCAGTGAAGTTGCATACGTTCTATACATAGCTTCTCTTCCATTGTAGCATAGGTAAACCAATTCTTACAGTTAGTACAAGTCAGGTGCCAAATTGTTTCTTTGACAGCTTTAAACATCATGTATTTAGCAAGGCAGTGTCCATCATTAATTTTTTAAAGTCTAGCTTTTTAAAAATATCAGCATTTTGTTTGATGATAGGTTTCCACGACTGTCGTAACTGTTCACGTTCGTTATGTGTCTTTGTACACCATTCGTAGACTGTTCTATGAAACTTTTCAAAACGTATATCGTTGTCGATTATTGCATCATAAGTTGTGTTTAGTCCAGGCCATCTTAGATTAAATCCTATACTATCTAAGTAGTCTAACAAGTTAGGCTGTCCTAATATAACGGCAGGATGCCCAATTGCAATTGACCTAAATGTTTTTTCTGTAATGAATAATCCTGTTTCGTAAAAGTGTGATTCAGTTACTACACTTAACATAGTTTGATTATAAATATCTCGATTTGTTATGTTGCCTAATGAATGACTCATTGTATCATTTAAGTCAACAGTATAGCCGTATCCCGATACAAGATTGTTATACACTAAGTCGTTATCTTTAAGCCAAGTTACATGCTTTTCTCTATGTAGCTTAGGAGCACGATTAAGACTGTTAATAGGTTTAGTTGGTTTTTGATCTATACATAATGTTCCGTCATAGAAACTTTTGCCATCCCAACCTATACCGCTATGTATATCAAGAAGCTCGTCAACACCCTTTTGCTTACACCATTCGGTATATTCTTGTCGTGCTTTTAGATTGCCTGCAATTATGATTACACTCTTTGGAGGTAATTTACGTTGTGTAATATCATGATGTAACGCTAAGTAACCATCCCAGTTGTTAGAAACGAAACTGTCGCCTTCGACAATACTTATAATTAATATTCTACATAGTCGGCGTCGAGCTAGTTCAAGAATGTCTTCAGAGATGTTTAGGATAACACTAAACCCATCATGTCGAGAAATGTCACCTGTCCACTGTGGAACAAGTAACGACACTTCAATAGGATATATAGTTTTACCTTCGCGAGTACGTCTTTGTATTTTAACACAATCAGTATTATACAATCGTCTAAAATCTTTGTAAGTGCGGACATTTTTTATTTGTGGAATGTGACTTAAATTTAAAGTTTCACGTTCCGAGAAGTAAAAAAGCATTATACTCCCCTAGTAAGTATAACACCGTTCTGTCCTTTAAATACAACTTCGTATCCATTAATACATAGATATGGTACTACTGCGCTACACTTACCAAAGTAAATACCTGCGTGATCAATAAACGGTGTATCATCGCATATTACTACACTCTTGTCAGTCATATACGGTAAGCAATTAACCATTTGTGCCAAGTGTTCTTTTTGGCATTCAAACGTACTCCAATCAACTCCACGCTGTGCATATTCTTTTATAATATTTTTTTCGTTAATTCCAACAGGGTAGTTCCCCCAATCGTAATTATCTAAGTATAAGATGTTAATCTTCTTGTTAAGTTTAGGAAGTTCTGTAGCTGTCCAACTACTGCCTGCATCACATATAATAAAGTTTGTATTTTCTAAATGCGTATGTCTATTTTCTGCATCGTCTATTACATCAACAGAGTAGAATTCTTGCTTGTGTATTTTTGCAAAGTTATCAAACCACGACGTTGAGCCTTCATTACGATCACTTCCAATCTCCATCATAATTGCATTAGTGTCAATTACTTGATTAATATACTCACTTGAGTTAGTATGAAAATGTGCCATGTATACTCCTTGTTATGGCGGAGAGTGAGGGATTCGAACCCTCGGAACCTTGCAGTTCGCTGGTTTTCAAGACCAGTGCAATCGACCACTCTGCCAACTCTCCTGGCAGCCCGTAGGGGAATCGAACCCCTCTTTCTAGGTTGAAAACCTAGCGTCCTAACCGATAGACGAACGGGCCAAGTATGGTAGGCCTAACTGGATTTGAACCAGTGACCTTTCGCTTATCAGGCGAACGCTCTAACCAACTGAGCTATAGGCCTATATATTGGCGCGGTTGACGGGACTCGAACCCGCGACCCCCGGCGTGACAGGCCGGTACTCTAACCAACTGAGCTACAACCGCTTATGGTGGAGAATATCGGGCTCGAACCGATCACCTCCTGCTTGCAAAGCAGGCGCTCTCCCAGATGAGCTAATTCCCCTTTTTATGGCGGGCAGTTAGGGATTCGAACCCTAGGAACGCTCTCACGTTCGTCCGCTTAGTAGGCGGGTGCTTTCGACCACTCAGCCAACTGCCCTAAATTTATTTGGCTCCCTCTGCTGGGCTCGAACCAGCGACAAATTGATTAACAGTCAATTGCTCTACCAACTGAGCTAAGAGGGAACGTTATATATTATATAGCGAACATTAATAGCAATGCGACTAGGAATGAAAAAATACCTAGTGCTTCTGCAAACGCAATGCCAACAAACATAGTTGCTGTTTGATCTGCTGCGTTACGTGGGTTTGATAATGCACCTTGCAAGAAACTTCCTACTACAGTACCAACTCCCATTGCTGCGCCACCCATACCAGCACAAGCTAAACCTGCTCCGATATACTGACCCATTGTTACAATACTACCTTCCATCTATCTTCTCCTTAAAACTTACAATCAAATTGATATTGAGCAAGCTGCACAGGCACACCGCCTTTAGCAATACATGCTTGCTGCCAAGTCATTTCATTTGACGCTTGAAAGACTGCAAAAAATCCAATACCAATACATACTACAGTTAACAGTGACATTGTTACAAAAGAAGCTAGTCCTAGCTTATCAATAAGCTGCGATGTCATCGGTGTATTAATTGTACTCATACTCATACTCTCTTAGTTAGCGTTAATGCTTACATTTACTGGAATTCGATCACCTACACGATAGTTATTGTATGTGTAGCTTTGACCACGTATACCATTCCATTCATAAGTAATTCGATAGTTTTTTACTGTACGTTGATTAGATTGTACATATACTGTTTCGCACTGTCGTTGTGTCTGATAACCAGTAATTACCTGCTTGCCTTGCTTACCTTGATCAGCTGCAATAAGACCACCGATCACTGCGCCTGCTGCTGCGCCAGCATCTTTACCAGATGCAGTACCGCCTAACAATCCGCCGATAATCATGCCGCCTAGTACATCGCTTGAACTAGCACCATTGCCTTGTGTTCGACCATAGATTGGCACTTGCACATCTTGACAACGCTGTTGCGGTTGTGTTACTGTTTCACTTCGATAGTTTGTTTTAATATTTGTAATCGTTGCGTATTCTGCACTTGCAGTTGTTGCCATTGCTGTTAGCATTGCTGCTGTAATTAGTGTAGTTACTTTCATCGTATCGCCTTTTGTTTGTTACAGTATATAATATAACATTAATGGTTCAGATTGTCAACCATTATCGTCGTACCTAAACCACTCTATTTTGTAAATTTCTACAATCTCTGCACTGTTCATTCTATCGTATCTAAAACTACGCCATGCCTGTGCTGTGAGGTCCCAGACATTTATAACAGCGTCTGACATCTCACGAACTTTCTTTGTATCATCTTTAACAACAAGAGGCTTCATGTCTTCACGAAGAGTACAAGTCATTATACGCTTGTCACCGTCAAGTTTATTAAAGTCTACTACTAATACATTTTGCTCTAAAAGGAGTTTAAGATCCGACTTAGTTGGAACTCCTTTTATTGCTGCTACTGTCTCAGCGACTAGTGACGACTTCGTCTGCGAGTCCATAATCTACTGCTTCCTGTGCTGTCATAAAGAAATCTCTATCCATATCTTGTTCGAGTTGTTCAAACGTTTTACCTTTTGTATTATGCTTAACATACAACTCAGTAAGATTCCGTTTTAGATATGTAATCTCTTTATATTGAATTTCAATATCACTTTGTTTGCCGCCAGCGCCGCCACTTGGTTGGTGGATCATTGTACGACTTTGTGGAAGGACATAACGCTTTCCTGCTTCGCCTGCTTGTGCAAGGAATGATCCCATCGAACATGCTTGACCCATAACAATTGTATGTACAGGTGATTTGATATACTGCATTGTATCATAAATTGCCATACCCGAGGTAATAACTCCGCCCGGTGAATTGATGTATAAGCTAATTGGCTTTGTTTCATCAGCTTCTAGAAATAACATCTGTGCAACTACAATGTTTGCACTGTAATCTTCTACCGGACCATTTAACATAATGATACGGTCTTTTAGTAATCGGCTATAGATATCATATGAACGCTCGCCGCGAGCTTCTTGTTCTACTACCATAGGTATTAGTGGCATTTATACTTTCCTTAATTCTGGCATCGGCTGTATCGACTGACTATCAATATAATCACCGTCAGCATGATATGCTCTTGATGCAACTTCCTTAATAATCGAACCATTTCGATATCGATATGTTATAATTTCTCGACGTACTACGCCTTCAATATCAGCATCAAAAGCTGCTTTAAATGGACCTTCGCTCATCGTTGTCGACCTTTCAGTGTAACTAATTCTCGTGGACCTTTAGATTGAAATTCTAAACTTCCAACTTTACCACGATAATCTTTTGTTTGTTGATTAAAATGTAATGTGACTTTTACTTGTCGATTTACACTACATGCTAACATTTTGCCTGGCGTATAATCTAATACTTCAGAGTCTAAAGTTTGACCGTTTTCGCCGCATGTAAGTGATGCAGTGTCTTCATATTGTGTACTCATGAAATTTCCTTTAACTTTAATTTGAGAACAAAGTTCTCAACCAGTAGTTTCGTCATAGAAGCAGCTAGTACAACAACAATTTGTTCATTTTCTAATTTATCTAATTGTCCTATCACTTGCTCTGCCATCATTCGATGTGCTTCATAGCGATCAAATTTAACAACACTCCAGTCAATATCGCTTGACGTTTCCATTGCAAGTATTGCAAGTTCTTCAATCTTCATAACATCTCCTAATGTAATGTCTGATTATCGTTATTAGGATCAATACCGAAAAACTGTTTACATAATTCGACTATTACTTCAGGAATTGGATCGTCATCTTGACCTTCGGGTATCCAAATGCCTTTAAGCTGTCCTTCTTCTGAAATAATCAGTCCAAAATCACGCTCGTCGAGCGCTTCTCCAAATTCTAATAAGTCGTTCATGGCTTCTCCTAACCTATATTATTAGTATACAACAAGCCATGAACAATGTCAAGCTTAATCGTGATATTCTTTAATACACACGATATCATTTGGATCACCGTCAAATGTTTCAAGTGCATCTTGTAAGTTTACTGCTTTGATATGGTATTCTACTTCTGAAGTTTCGATAATAAACATTTTTATTTCTCCCAATGTTTTAGTATTGTTAAGTCTTCGCCTTGTCCGCGTGTTCGAATGTAGCCATCTTCAATCAAACTGTCAATGATAGCTTCTGCTAGGTTTGTAATAGCTCTTTGATGTCCAATATAGTATCCTACACCAGTAAAGAGTATTGCAGTAATTAGTATAAAGATTTCTGGTAACATATTACACCTTGTATAGTTTGACATAGTTAAGTCGGGTTTCGTTTGCGCCAAAGAGTGTATTAACTTGTTTCTCTTTAACTTTTCCCTTAAATTTTTTCATATCGCCAATAGCATGCTCAAACTTGTTCATGAAACTAACTAAGTTGCCGTCCATTACTGCGGTGTAGTTATATGATTCCCACATAGCACTATAACGACTATCTAGTATCTTAATAACACCTTCAACTCGGTCACCTGCATTGCCGATGTATCGAGAGTTTCGATATTCAACACGTATCTCTTTCTTAAGACCTGTTTCGTGTTGATCTCGTTTTACAAACTCTGGAATATATGCAACTCGACCTAACGCATTTTTTGGAATTGTATCATTTGCAACAGTTGCCAACATATCCTTTTTAAAGTCTGACAAGTCTCCGAGACCTAGCATAATATAACGCTTCAGCCATTTTTGCATTTCTGCAACTGCTTCGAAGTCTTCACCTTCGAGCTTGAATGGACGATAATCGTGTGGAAGATATTCACTGTGTTCTTCATAGAAAAACTTAACAAGCTCTTTGTTAGCAAAAACAGTCTTGTTTTCCTCTTCGCTATAACGCTGTGTATTCTTTACATACGTGTATCCGTTAATACGGTATGCAGCTTGTGCTACTGCGAGAGCTTCTTGCGTTTGTAACATTTTAAGGGGAAGTGCACCAGACGCCTTTGACGGTGTGTAATCATTATTAACAACCATTGTTGCTAGTGGATTCAGCGTAACCATTATGTATCTCCTTTGTTATACACTGTACATAGCATCTAATTTAGATACTGTCAAGTGTATTGCGCCCATTTCTTTTCAGAAAAATTATTTAATCTTGCCCATTCGTCAAACAATGCATCTTCTGCGCCATGTGCTTCTTTTTCACAAGGCCTGTCCCAGTATGGTAGATGCGACTGACTATTCTGTGTTAGTTCGCCTAGTTCATATTGTTTTACATGCATAAGTTCGTGTGCTAATGTAACTAACATAGGGCGCTGCTTCAAACTACGCTTAATATCAATTTCATATTCGTTATCATCACATTCAACACAGCCGCCAACTGATGCTTCTTGACTTAATCGCTTGAAGCTAATTTCTATGGTTGGAAAGATGTTGTATTTTTTACACATAAACATTGCCATGCTCTGTGCTAGTTGTTGCTGGCGTTCGGAGCCACCGTATATATAAAGCATATCTCTCACCTAATGTAAATCAAGGGTCATTGCGTGTGTTTTAACACGAGCTGATAGTTCATCGAATAACCAACAGCGATATGCATCAATTTGTTCCATATCCGGAACAACACTATCGTCGCCACCAACCCATCTATCTAATGCGTCCCATTCGTCAGTCGTCATGACTCTCCTTAAAGGATGAAAGCCTTCGTTTAACGGGTTGATATAACGTTTCATAGTTAGCTCTTTCTAGTTATTCGACTATACTAGTACTAACATCATTTATTTGTAGTGTCAACTACAATCTATAAGTAATTCTACCTTTATCAAGATCATATGGTGTCATTTCAACTTTTACCTTATCACCTAACACTAATCGTATTTTATGTTGTTTTAGTTTTCCTGCTGTGTAACATAACAGCGTGTGATCATTTTCTAAAACTACTTTAAATGTTTGATTTGGCAAAATCTCATTTATAGTTCCTTGGAACTCGAGTATGTCTTCCTTACTCATCTTTCTCCTTTTTAACAAGTGTAATACTTATTTGATTGTTGTCTGTAACTTCAATATTTAACGTATCTCCTTCTTTCCATCCCATCTGTTCTAAAATTTCAGGTGGGATGTTCATTAATACGTTATCCGGATCGTCTTCAATATCTTCAAATATATCTTCTACTTTATATGTGTACATGTGTCTATTTAGTTATTTCAATGTCTGGCATGAGGTCATAATAGGTTAACTCATGATTTATTTTTTTAGTACGTTTAGCTGAGCCTGTGACTTTAATATTACCTTGCTTGCTAATATATCGCCATCCTGCTTCTTCAATAGTATCAGCTCTAACTGTTGCTGCAAACAATGTATCAGCATGTGTTCCTAAAAAGTAAAACTCTTTAAATACGATTCCGCCAACTGTTTTCTGTACTTGTCCTGCAAACCTTACAACTTCATCTAATCTAATTTGCTTCTTAGCTTTACTAGGCTCTTTAGCCATTTTAAATAATTCAGCTGTTTCGATATCTTCTCTATACATCGCTGGCATTCTATTTAAAACAGGAATAAGCTCTCGATTGATTGCTCGTTCATCAGTAATAATAGTGTTGAGTAGTTTCATTTGATCTAAAAGAGGCTCGTCTTTTAATTGCTTAACCATTATAATATTACGATAGTAATTTCTAATAGTTTTTGCCTGCATCATATCTTCAGGAGTAACCTCAGGCATATACTTGTCAAGGTCCCTAGGACTTTTCATTATTGTCCTAAGGATATCTTGCGTATCGGTATTTTCTCGTTCGCGCTGTTGAGCGCAAACGATGTATAATGGATCACACTCAAATGATTGAGCTTCTTCATCGGGGTTCCATATATTAGTATTTTCCCCAATCTCTTCCCAGCGATCCATAGCGATCGCTGCTGCAATTCTATTAAGATTAGCTGGCATTAATCTGTCTTTCAAACTCACGCAAACGCTTGTAAACACTTGCAAGTTCAATAATAGTTGGCCATGCTTTAAGTAGATACTGCATTGATCCTTCTACTCTACCAAATGCTCTAATAATCTGCTGCATTACACCTAGTGTTACAGCACCTGCCACAATAGCCGGAGCAAGGAACACATATGCACTTAGTACGTTAGCTTGCAAGTATGCAATACGTCCAATGTTAAAATACAAATAACGTATGTAAGACTTGAAATGTATTGAACGAACGCCTTCGAACAGTTCTTCTAGTGTCTTTGGTCTCACTGTGTCGTCATCTTCTGCAATAACAAGCATTTTACGATATGCTGCTTCTTTCTTTTGTAAGTCATACTCAACGCCTACAAGTCGTAGTAACCAACCTAATGCTACTAAGAATATTGTACCGCCTAGGCTCCAAATTAGCGCACCTGTTACAAGTCCATATTGCCAATCACCAAAGAAGAAAATTGGAATACCAATGCTTAATCCTAATAGTATTGGAATAAACTGTACAAGTACCATAATGCTTTCGATAAAGCTAGTACCTAAGCCTTCCATAATGCGGCTAAATTTAATTGTATCTTCTTGCACACGTTGAGCTGCGCCTTCAATAGTACGTGCTCGGTCGTATACACTATGATACCATTCAACCATTGCTGCACGCCAGCGGAATAGAAAATGTGCTGTAAAATAGCTAACTGCTACTGCAATAAGTACATAGACAATTGCTAGGTACATAAAACTACCTAAACTTCCCCAGTACTCGCCTATCGTAATAGCATTTGGTGTTGCTAATGCTTTTTGGATCATGTCATAAAATTGACCAAACCATTCGTTAATCTTTACATCAATTTGTACTTGTACCCAAAGTGATGAAAGAATGATAGCAGAGCCAATCCAACTCCATAGCCACCATTTCTTCTCTGTATAAAATCTAAACATTTATCTCCAATCTGCGGTAGGAGGTAAACTTGCTAGAATAGCCTCCGTATCACCGCCGGTCTTAAGACCAAATCTTGTGCCTCTATCATTAAGTAGATTAAATTCTACATATCGGCCGCGTTTAATTTGCTGTGCTGCTTTATCAGCATCAGTGTATTCTTTTGTATGAAACATTTCAAATGTCTTCATTGCTGTTTCAAAAAATCCTTTACCTACATCTTTATGAAATTCAAAACTCATTTCTTGTGGGGAGAAATACTCGTAAAAGATTCCTCCAATGCCTCTTGTTTCATTACGATGAGGTAAGTAGAAATATTCGTCACATTTCTTTCTAAAATCTTCGTAGTATGATTCGTCATGATTATCACATAATTCTTTTACTTTGTTGTGATACCAAAGTTCGTAGTCGTCATTAGGCAGACAAGGAGTAAAGTCAAAGCCACCGCCCAACCATTCCTTGCCTGTAATAATATACCTTGTGTTCATATGCATAGCAGGAACATGAGGATTCATTGGATGAAAGATAACACTAATGCCGCTTGCCCAATACTCTTTATTATTTTCCGTTCCTGGTATTTCTTTTGCAAATTCTTCTTTAAATTCACCACTTACACATGAGTAAGCAATAACTGCTTTTTCAAATGTATCACCGTATATTGTTCTGTGACGCTGATGCCAACCTTCTCTCTTGTTTTCTTTTTCTACCATCTTAGTAGATTCGTAAGATTCGACACCGGCCGTAATCATATCCTGTAGTTCCATAAACCATTCAGGCGCTGATTCTTTTAAATTCATTTATTACTCCAAACATGGACACTATAACCTTTACCGTTTGTGTCTCCACCGTCGTTGTCTACAACTTCATTATCATATTCAACTTCAGTTAAAATATCTTCTCCGTTAGGATACTCTGTAGTACGGAACATTAATTTCTTAGGATCAAATGCACCCGTAGTAGTAATTATACCTTCCCAGAAGCATCCCTTCTCAGAACTGTAAAATTGCATTACATAGTCGCCTTCTTCACCTTCAGAAACACCCATGTTTACAATCTCTGTATCATAATCCCATGCTTCGTGCAGACCTTCTACATACTCGTCTAAAGCTTCATAGTTTAACACTTCTGTAATAACGTCAGCATCGTATTCTTCACTTTCAACTTCGTCAACAGTTATCTTTGAAGCTTCCCAAGATACACCATACTGATGTTCATACTCAGCAGGACTTTCATACCAAGGGTAGCGATAACCTTCTTCGTCTACTTGAAAGTCTATACCTTCTGGAAGCTCTTCGATATTTTCAAAATCAAATTCGTTATCTTCACAGCCTACCATATATGAAATAGCATCACTATCACCGTACTCTTCGATATGCTTACTCCAAAATTCGTATTGCTGTTTAGTTAAATTACAATATGCTGATTCGCCGCCGTACCCGTTAACGGTTACTCTATAATGTCTAATAGGACGTTTAATAGTTTCTACTAGTTCTTGGTTTTCTTCGGTTGTATATTCCATTATATTTTTTCCTGATTATAAAATTTTGGTTCGCATACAAGCATGAATGCTTCTAAGTCATGCTTGTGTTCAAATGTCCAAGTCACTTGGTAAGGCCAATCGGTATACCTATGAAAAGTCTCTGGTTTTATATTATTCCTGCACCATTCTAACGCTTGATCTTCTAAATCACTGTGCAGTGTACAAGAATGACCTCCGTGTTCACGAAGCCAGTTGTGTCGGTATTCAAACTTCTCTATCGGTGTCATATTCTACTACCTGTACAAAGTTTTCTCTTTTGCTTTCTTTCAACCAAATCTCTGCGGCTTCACGTGCTTCTTGTTCTGTGTCATAAAGCATAGGATACATTTCAAACATGGAACCCATAGGTTCAGTTACAAAGATCCAATCATCTGCTGCTAACTGTATTTTAATTGCATATTTCATAGCTAATAGTAACATATATTACAATAAAGGTCAACCATTAAACGGCTATTTAATTATGATAAGTGTGTGGTTAAATATCATTATGCAGAGCGTGAGGGCTTTGATACTGGGGTTAAAATGAATATCGTTAAGAAAAAATGCGATATATTATTAGGTGTTGGAGTAGGCGCTGTAATTAGCAGCCTACTCACACTTACTATAATGTGCGCTGTTGCAGTTTAGGGAATAACATATCTCTACAAAACTTGTCTACTTCTTCTTCAGGAAGACCTAGACTTTTCATAGTCCGCGGCGTGTGCGGATTCATTTGCTGATTTTCACAATAATAATTTTGCGCATCTGCACAGGCTGACTCGTCTGCTGTATGATTAAACTCGGGCACTTCGGCTAGATATGCATCTAAGTTATCAAGAGCCAGTCGAATAATTTCTGTTGCTTCTTCTTCAGTCTTTACATTGCCGGCTGCTAACATATTAGATGAAAAGATATTACGAGCCCATTCAGGTAACTCACGTTTCTTTTCAGGTATAAAATTTTTCACGCTTTCGGCATATCCTTGCATCATAACATGATCAGGATTAACACTACGACTATAGTCATGAAATGCACCTGTCATTTTAGTTGCACCTGCTATAACATCAAAGCCGTATATCGGAGCATCGTTATGTAACTGTGGAAATACACAGACATGCATCATCCATAATCCTCGTTGCTCTCGTGCGTCAACTACATCAATGTGAGCACGACGAATAGAGTCGCTATTCCAAGTCCTGTTAACCCAGCCATTCTCAGGTTGGTTGTAGTCGCCGAGGCCGTCTTCGGCATACTCACTGCAATTGTTTTCGAATTTCTCGATAATTTTGTGTTGACACTCAATTAATTTCTCCCATATCATACTCATAGTTTTGTTCCTGAATTTCCAAATGGATCATCTGCTTTACGAGTAGCATATACTGCATATGCTATCATCAATCCGCAATAAGTCCAAAAGCCCAATATCATTAAAATTGCGCCTGTCATTATTTTATTCCTGTCATTAGTTTCATAGCATAATCAATTGCTATTTTTGCTTCGTCTAGCATACTATCTTGCCAGCGTTTAGTAATTGCATTTATCAATACATCTTTGTCTTTAGCCCAAGTATTAAGCTTTCCAGATGTTTCGTTACCTTGAAGATGACTCAAATGCCATACATATGCATGTGCTGCTATTAGGTCTGGATCGTCTTTAATCATTAGTAAATGTTTAGTATATTCTTGTACTATAGGAAGCGTTGGGGGCTGATCTTGTTGATCTCCCCAACTTTCTCTATAATCTTCGTATATAGCCGGCGCCATACGTATATCTGTTACATCGTGCGCCATAGCAAATAGTTCTAGTATATTACACGGGGGATGCTGATTAAATAGATAAGTTGCATAATGCTCTTTGCTAATATCCTTTAAAAAAGCATTCCTTGCATCAACAAGTTCCGTTAATATCATTTGTTCTCTTCAATTTTACATGCCAGAGGGAACCCTTGATCTCTGCTGAGATTAGTTGTTTCAATTGCTTTTTGTTCCGCAATCTCATACTGGTATGTACCAACTACTGCTGCTCCTTCTTCATGTATTTTTAATGTAATACTTTCAGAATTAGCATCAGTATGCTTGTACACTGTTTTTAAAATATTAATAACCCATTCAATCGGAGTGGTGTCATCATTTAAAAATACTACATTAAATGTATTTGGAAAGACGGTTGTTTGTTTAATCGCTTCATCGATTACTACGTCTGCACTTGTACTCATGTTTTTACTCCATTGGTTGTATTGGGGGATATTCTCCCCCAATGTTTAGATTTATTTTCTAGTTTTAATCTTAATTGTTTTTGGCTTTTGTTCCTCTGGAACATCACGTACTAAATTGATATTTAACATACCATTTAGTAACTCTGCACTTTCAACTTCGATATGTTCGGCGAGTGTAAAGTCTCTACGAAAATTACGATTTCCGATACCTTTATGAAGAAAAGTTTTACCTTCAGGAACATCCGGTGATGTACCTTCAATTGTAAGCATATTCTTTTCTAATGTAATGTCTAAGTCTTCCATTGAAAAACCTGCAATCGCTAATGAGATTGTATACTCATCATCGTTCTCTTGCACTACATTGTAGGGTGGGTAACCTTGTGATTTACTATTTGTAAACTCTCTGTTAAGTTCATTAAACATTCTATCAAAGCCAATAGTTGCTCTGTGAAAATCAGGTAGGTTCAGTGTTGTTAATCTTGTCATTTTGTTTCTCCTTTAAAAGCAAGAATTATGTATGGACCCATTATGGCGTCCAAAGTTATTTATCAACTCACGCATAAACAGCGTTGAATTGTTGAGTACAACGGACAAATGTTGTACAACGACTTAAATGCTTGAGCCTTTGTGCTCCAGCATATGTGCAGGTAGATCTTAGTCCTCCGAGTAAATCTTGCACGGTTATACCCACAGAGCCTCTGTAAGGAACTAAGACCTCTCTACCTTCAGAAGAACGATAATCTTTCAATCCTCCGAAATGCTTTGTGTTTGCTGCATCACTACTCATACCGTAGAACTGCACAAACTGTTTTTTATCGTAAACTGGAGCATAATATCCATCTCCTTCATCAAGGAGTTCATTTGATTCATATGTTTTAGTTATTACTTCGCCGCCGCCTTCATCGTGCCCAGCAAGCATACCACCAAGCATAACAAAATCTGCGCCGGCTGCAAAGGCTTTAGCGACATCTCCAGGGCAAGTACACCCACCGTCAGCAATAATGTGACCACCAAGTCCGTGTGCTGCATCAGCGCATTCGATGACCGCAGATAGTTGCGGATATCCCACACCAGTTTGAATCCTAGTAGTGCAAACAGACCCGGGACCAATGCCCACTTTAACAATATCAGCTCCTGCAAGAATCAATTCCTCCGTCATTTCTCCGGTAACTACGTTACCTGCTATAATTACTACATTTGGATAATCATTCCTAAATTTCTTTACGAAACTAGCAAATCGTTCTGAGTAACCGTTTGCTACATCAATACACACAAACTTCATATGTTCTCCAGCTTGTGCATATACTTGATGAAACTTTTGTGCATCTGCGTCTGTAATGCCAATACTCATTGCTACATTTTGTTTACGGTATTCGGGACCAAAGTATTCTACTAGTTGTTCTACACTATATGTTTTTACGAGACATGTAAACATACCTTGTTTAGCAAGAGTGTCAGCCATTTCAAATGTACCAACACCGTCCATGTTAGCAGCCATAATAGGAATACCGCGATAGTGTCTAGGCATAGCAGGGTAACCTGGTTCAGCAGTTGGTTCTGCTACCATTGGCGGTGTGTAATTACGGAACGTAAATCCTCTATTAAGATCTACTTCTTTGCGGCTACCCAAAGTGCTGCGCTTAGGACGTATGAGAACGTCCTTATAGTCGTACTTCATGTCTTCTTCAAGACGCATGTATCACCTATTAGTTATCGTTAAGTTTTGATAGTTTCTTTAACCAGCGTGATCGTGCTGCTGCTTTTGCTTTCTTACGCACAAGGCTTGGCTTTTCAAAGTATTGACGTTCTCTATATTGTTGTAAAATGCCATCTTCTTGTACTTTACGTTTAAATTTACGCATTGCTTTTGTTACGTCATTATTACGTACTTCTACTCGTGTTCCTTGTAGACTTACATCTGATCTATTGTAGTTTGGATTAGGTTTCTTACTATTGTGATTCGACAATGTTGCCTCCTATGTCTTTTAAATCGTTTAGCGAATAAATTCTATTTCGATTAATAGTATTATACACTATATTTTCACCTTTTGTCAACCAATAAGTTTTTGTTTTAGCAAGGAAGTAAGATACCATATCTAATATAGTAGGTGTCATATTATCGATATCTAATATTACAATATCTGCTACTGCAAAAATGTCTAACAACCAAATAATGTTATCTTCATTGCATATGTATACATTTGCATCTAACTCTGCTGGTTCAAGTATATGTGTTTGTACACCCTTTAGTAATTCGTCCGTGGGCGTAACGAGTAAAACGTTTAATCCATCGGTATGTACTTTGTCTGGCGGTGTAACTACATTAATTTTCATTATCTCTTAATTTCTTAAAGAGACTGTTATCGTCTTGTTCTGCATTTTGTTGGTAACCTTCCCAAGGTAACTTTTTGATCTTACCCTCTATATATGCTCTGCGATAAATTTTAAGTGTTTCGTTTGGATTATCTTGCTTCCATGCACTACGATCTGACATGTGATCAACATCTTGTTCTTTTTCTGCAAGTTCTGCTGAACGTTTTGCTTGATCTTCTTTAGTGTAAGGTTTTTCTAGTCCAATGGCCAATTGCTCTGTTTCACTGTTAGGAACTTGTTCTTCTGTTCCCTCCACTTCGCTCCGTTGTAGAACACTTGCTTCATCATCGGCTTTTCCATCTCGTTCATTATGTTCCACATCGTCATCTTGTATATTGCTATTTGTAGTTTGATCAGGTGTTCCATTATCATCTCCTTCTGATACTTCAGGTGGAGTGATTACTTCTTCTCTGGCCACAGCCACTCCGGTGGGAGTGCTTCCATCCTGATCGTTGGTTCCAATGTCATTGTTCCCAACATCTTCTTTAATTTCTGTTCTGGTGTCATTATTATCCTCTACAGGTTGTTTGTCCTCAACGGGATCTAAACTAAAACCTGGATTATTTACTATTGCTTGAGCCCTAGCATGTTCAAAGTCTATGCGCTCTTGTTTTTGGTTTTCATCTCTACGCATTTCGAATGTCTTTTGACTTGCTATTAAGAGTAGAACTGCTAATGGATCAAATACAAATATAATAATTAGTATTACCCAACGCACTGCTTCTTCTAAAATATCTTGATTTGCGGTTTCTCCATAGATAAATTCTGCTAGATACTTAACTGGACCTACTTCTGCCTCAAGCTTTCGATATTCAGCTTGTAGGTCGTATTTTTCACTAGTTAGTGTATCAATGTTATTATTTGCTTTTACTATTTTAGCCTGTTGATCTTCGATAATTTGCTCTACTTGATCATCTTTGCCAACTGTTAAGCTATCTCTAAGTTTTTGTATAAGCTCATTGCTTGCTGCAATCTGTGTATCGGCACTAGTACGAATTCTTGCAATCTCTTCACGAGCTGCTATTATACGAGGTGATACTGTGTTACGTACTGTGTCAATAGTCGCTAACACTTCAAGTTGCCTATCTTTAATTGCCTTAGTTTGTGGTCCTTGAATATCTGTTACAAGACTGGTTAATCGTGTGCGTTCAACATTAACAACTTCTTGTGCTGCTGTACGTATTTCAACTATCTGTGATTGTAAAGCTGCTGCATTTTCTTTTTGTGTTGCAATCCATGCCGTTACTGCTCGTTTAGTTGCAGGGCCTGCTGCACCATCTGCTTTTACACCGATTGTAGTTTGTGCTGCTTTAACTGCGTCACGTTCGTTACCTGCAATTTGCCCTTGTACTAAACTTATACTTTGTTCTAATGCTGTAAGTTGTGCAAGTATTGGCTCAATTGCACTTACATCTACTTCAAGTGTGTCTATACGTAACTCGTATGCTACAGCTTGTTCATTAAGTCTTATTAACTCTGCTGCTAGTTCTTCTAGCTGTGTATTATATGGATCTAGTTTAGTTACATCGTCGCTTCGTACATTTGTAATAATATCATTTTGTTCGTCAATAGCAGGTTGTATTCTATCATATGCTGTATCAATACGCTGTTGTTCTTTTTCGATTTGTGCTTGTATAGAATCATTGCCATTGCCTACGCTTGCTTCTGCATCGACAATACGTTGCTCTGCACGTTCAATAATTTCTTGTTGTCTGCTTAAATCGCCATCAATTTGAACAATCTGCGCTACGCCCTCTTGCGCCGCGCTTGTTTGTTCTATATGAGCTTTTGACAAGAAACCAAAGATGCCCATGCTCGTAATAAACATGAGTACTACTACGGCTGTTGCAAGGTAGTATTTTAACCACCAAGATGCTTGATTCCAATACTTGTGTAACCAAACTGCTGTAACAAGTTTTGCAATCTCAAGTGCGCCGCCCATGATCATGATGGGAAACGCTGCTGCTGCAAATATAGCAACTAACCCTGCTACACTATAATATATTGCTACTGCGCTTATTACTAGAGCTGTAACTAAAACTAAAAATCCTAATGCCATGTTTTATTTATCGTCGCATTGATGCAATATCCTTCGCATCTTCTTTCTTATCAGCAAAGATTGGTACCATATTTGACTTATGCATAGTAGCAATACCAATCAACTGTCTCTCTCCAGAATAGACATTACGCTCTTTAGCGTGACCGTTACCGATCTTATCACTAGTTACTCTTGGTCCTGTGCTGTAGTCAGGTATCTCTGATCTTACTTCTTTTTTGCTGCCTTTAACACCTAATTTTTTAAGATACTCCTCGTGCTCGGCTTGCGCCTTGGCAAGTTTCTTACTCTTCGAAAGTTTTTGTTTACGGTTGTATCGTGTAGTGGTAAGGCCTGGCCCGCACATTGACATAGTCATGCTGTATTCCTATTCGTAATTATATAATTCGTAAAACTCACGCATTTTTTGTTCATACGCAAATTCGTGTACTGCACGCCATTCGCCTACAAATTCTGGTGTAAATGCTAGTATCATTACTGCCCACATGGGCAGAATAATAAGTAGTGAAATAAAGTAGTTCATTGCCTGTTCCTTGTGCCTTTTCTAACACAAATAACTATAACAGGTTATCGTTGTTTGTCAACCAGTTTCTGATACTCTGCTCTATCAACAGACCCTTTTTCTAACAGTAATGTTCTGTTGAGTAAATGCAATGCTTCTATCTCTAGTTTACTACCACCATGATAATTAACAGCATGTCCG
>Ga0206682_10000785_pt1 | contig 33169 bp, 27 predicted proteins | sample M240m12015metaG_FD_155444 | JGI IMG/M metagenome (GOLD analysis project Ga0206682, IMG submission 155444) | Ammonia-oxidizing marine archaeal communities from Monterey Bay, California, United States - M2 40m 12015 | ecosystem: Environmental > Aquatic > Marine > Intertidal zone | place: USA...
ATTAAAATTGGTGTATTTGGTTTAGGAATTGAACTAAATGGTCTTGTTAATTCTTCACTTTATAGAGAGACAAAATATTATGATCCTGTTGAAATAGCCAAAGAAATGACAAGGAAACTTAAAGAAGAAAAAAAATGTGATTTGATTATTTGTATTTCACATCTAGGACATACTTATCAAAATGATAAGATTAGTGATTTAAAACTTGGAAAATTAACATCTGACATTGATTTAATAATCGGTGGACATACTCATACATTATTAAAAAAACCTGAGATTATTAAAAATTCCAAAAATAAGGATGTTATAATAAATCAAGTTGGATCTAATGGTGTTTATGTAGGTAAAATTGATTTTAATTTCTCAAATTTAAATAAAATTTCATCTAATTCAATAGTTGAAGTTTAAGTCGTAACAAATTATATATCAATTATTTATTATTTGTATATTATAATTGTAGTAGGAGTGTATAAGCCAAATGATAATATCGAAAAAAAAGTGTCTAATATTGAATGCTTAATAACCAATTTATAATCTTTTTCATCATTTAACTCATCTAAAGCAGGAGTTTTTTCTGAAATTAATCCACCTAAAAAATTTTGTTGCTTTAAAACTTTAGTAAATCCTTGTTTTGGACCATCACCATATGTAAAAGTATGAACACTACAAGAATTTAGAAAAAACAGAGTGAGAATAAGCAGTATTAAGTTTCTCATAAGTACAATTTAAAAACTTCTTTATAGTTTTTCTAATTCAATATTTCGCCATCTTACCTTCACATTATCTCCTTCATGAATCTGAAGAGCAATAGAACCCTTTCCTTTTCCTATTAATTTATCTTCAAGACTTATCATCTCGACACCATTTAACCAAGTTTTTACTATATCACCATCAACCATTATTTTCATTGAATTCCAATCCCCAATATTTAAATTCTCATCTTTTGGATTAGGTTTTATAAGCCACCCTCTTCCGTAAGATTCATATATTCCTGCTGTTGCAAGGCCAGGAGGTGCAATTTCCACTTGCCAACCACTAATTATTACACCTTCAAGAGTTGATCTAAAGAAAACTCCACTATTTCCATTAGACTCTTGTTTAAATTCAAGTGTTAATATAAAATCATCAAAATATTCAGAAGTAGATAAATAACCGTATTGATTATCTGGTCCATTTTCACAAACTAGCTCACCATCCTCAGCATACCACTTCTCAGTTCCATGAATTATCCATCCTGACAAGTCAATTCCGTTAAATAATTGAATTGACTCATTTCTTTCATTAATAGTGAAGGGGAAATCATAGACACTAAAAGACTCTAGAAAGAATAGAGAAAGAATTAGCAGAATTGATTTTGTTCTAGACATATAATTATAAATTTAGGTAATTTTATAATATGAAAAGTATATTCAAAATATCTGGAATGACATGTAATGGGTGTAAATCATCTGTAGAAGATAAATTAAGTTCATTAGATGGAGTTGATGATGTTCAAGTTGATTTAAATAAAGGTGAAGCAGTAATTCAATCCAAGAAACCTATTAGCTTTTCATTAATATCAAATTCTTTACCACCTAAATACAATATAACAAGTATAGGAAATAGTCAAGACAATGAGATAATAAAATCGAATAAGCTTAAAGAACTTAAGCCTTTATTTATAATTCTTGCGTATATATCTATTACAAGTTTGTTGTTAAATTTCAAAAATTGGAATTTAACTAATGTAATGCTTGATTTTATGGGACTATTCTATATTATTTTTAGCTTTTTTAAAATTCTGGATATCAAGGGATTTTCAATCTCGTTTAGAATGTATGATCCGCTTGCAAAAAAAGTGCCATTATATGGAATTATATATCCCTTTATTGAAATATTATTAGGTATAATGTTTTTAACAAGGATTAAAGTTGAGCTTGCAATAATATTAACAATTATAGTACTTGGTATTACAACTTTAGGTGTAACTCAAACACTTTTGAATAAAAAGTCAATAAGCTGTGCATGTCTAGGAACTACCCTCAACCTCCCTATGACTGAAGCAACTTTTATTGAAAATGCTTTGATGATAATAATGGCCTTCTTATTAATAATTTAATAATCAATATTTGCCTTTGAAATTTTTTAGACCCTTTTTAATCTTATTAATAATAATGTTAATTTTTAGCATTTTAATGAGCTTCTTTTCATGACAGAGGAATTTTTCTTTCAATGCCCATATTGTTGGGAAGAAATATCTATGATATTTGATAAATCAGTATATACAGACTCATATATAGAAGATTGTGAAGTTTGTTGTAATCCAATTCAAATCTCTTACTCTTCTGATGGAAATGACATAACTAGTTTTTCTGCAGATTCAATTGAACAGTAATCTAACATTTTATATATTTAACAATATGACAGAACAAGATATCATTAAAGTCCAAAATTCATGGTCAGAGGGAATAATCAGAATGGGACAAATAGCTAATAACAGAGAATCACTTAAAATATTTGTAAGTGATTTCTTAGACAGATTATATAATTTTGATGATCAAGTACTCTTCAAGCCAACGAAAGCTAAGGATATTCAATTTAGAAATGATAAAAATTCTGCTATATCATATTTTATAGCAGGTGATGACAGGAAATGTAATGAAGACAACGGTTTTGCATTATCCAATTGGTCCAAAATTACTTTTGAAAACTCAGATATTATTCTGGGAGAAGAACATGCTCTAGCCATGGGAAACTATACATTTGAAAATGATAATACCAAAATTAAAGTTGAGTTCTCTTTTGGATATAAAAAAGTAAATGGCCTAATAAAGATCAACCTTCATCATTCATCAATACCCTACCAATCTTGAATTTATCTAGGATTATATCGGGTACTATGAACTGGGGCTCTTGGGGGGTTAATCACTCTTCAGAAAAGATGAGTGAACTAATAAAGGATGCATTTAACAGTGGTATAAACTCATTTGATCATGCTGATATATATGGTGGTTATTCGACTGAAGAAAGTTTTGGAGAAGCATTTTTAAAGACCGGTATAAAAAGAGAAGATGTTTTCTTTATATCTAAATGTGGTATCATGTATCCGTCAGATAAACTACCTGTAAAAGTTAAACACTATGACTACTCTGCTAAGCACATAAATCAATCAGTAATAAATTCATTAAAATATTTAAAAACTGATTATTTAGACACTCTTCTTCTTCACAGACCAAGTCCTTTGATGGATATAAATGAACTTAGTGATACAATTAACACTTTAATACATTCAGGTAAAATAAAAAGCTTTGGAGTTTCTAATTTCACTGTATTACAAATGGATATGCTAAAAGATTTAAAAATATCATATAATCAAATTAATTTTTCATTAACTCAATTAGATTATATGTATGATGGAACCCTTGAATACATGCAAGCAAACAATATAAATCCAATGGCATACAGTCCACTAGGAGATTATTACAAAAACAATAATCCAAAAATTAAAAAGGTTTTTGACTTGTTTACAAAAAAATATAATTGTAGTGATGATCAACTACTTCTGGCATGGATTTTAAAGCATCCATCTAATATTTATCCTGTAATCGGAACAACTAAAGGTCAGAGAATAAAAAACTCTTCAGAGTCATTAAAAATCAATTTAGAAACAATTGATTGGTTTGAAATCCTAGAGGCAAGTGTAGGTAAAAGAGTAGCTTAAAAATTATTTATTTGCCCATCCATCCAGTTTAATCTTTGATTTATCCAATTTTTTAAAAAACTTATTTCGGACTCATGAGTATCTCCAACAAAATAATTTGGCCACACATACTGACCTAATATAGTCCACCTGTAGAAATTTTGATTAATTACTTTATTTGAGTTTAAGTATTCTAAATAAGAATCAATTCTATTGGTAATAGATGAATCACTTAATTTATTCAATCTTAAAGTTTGCCACCTATCTTTTAATTTATTTTTAAAATCAGGACTCTCCATTAATCTTCTCCACCAGAATGGCACTTGCCATATATCAGAAGGGCAAATTGAATTAAAATTATATATCCAACCTTCAGGATTCATTCCATCACAATAATCAACATTTCCAAAAGCTAAATTAAAATCCCATATAGGACCCATTTTTAATTTACCACCCGTGTCTTTATTCATATATGTACTTAATCTAAAACCATCTGGATTCTTTGTTATTTCATTCATTATAAAAAAATCAATAAATGAATCAACATCAATAACTTTTTCAAATCCATCAACTGGGTCATCAAAATTATCTGAAGCTAAAATAGTTTCAAATTCATTTATTATAGAGTAAATGAATTGCTTTTGATCGTCCGTGATATTTTTAGGTTTTGGATAATCATAAATAAAATAAATTTCAGAATCACTAGATTCATTTCCATTTGTATCAAAGTTAGATCTAAAAGAAAATGAATTATCATAACAAGTGCTACACGTTTCTCCCTCTCCTGTTGGTTTATCAATTTTAATTATATATCCAGCATCTATTGACTCTGAATTATTTTTAGATATATCAACTCTATTTGAATCTCTTTTAATTTTTTCCATTAAAATATACAGACCCTTTAAATCACCATTTATAAATAAATTATAAAATTTCGTATTACTAGCCTTAAATCCAATATCATTTGATAAGTCAAATGTTAATTTATTTCTTATAAGAGATTTATCTGAATATGGTCCGTATAAAATCCAATCCTCTTCTTCTGAAAAACCACCTATACTTACATCTAAATCATCAGAATAATCCTCAGTTTTAGTTTCAAATCCATAGGATTTTTTTGGAAACATTTGCGAAGAACTTCCTCGTATCTCAATACCAACATTATATTTTGTCTCAATTTCATCTTCTAAAACATATAACTCTGCATCAATTTTTGGATCATCGACAATCTCTTGATTATCAATTGTGTTAATGTTTATGGACGGGAAGTTAATTTCATCATCTGCATCATCATAAAAAGTGATAACTCCATTTTCAAGATTATTTAAATCTAAGGGTTCAGGTCCTTGACATCCAATCATTAAAAAGAAAATGACTAGTAAATAAGTATATTTAAGATTCTGGCGTAAAGAGTTCAAGGTAGGTTTCATTAATAAAATTTGCAAGTTGAAAATCTAGGTTTGATATACCACTAACATCATGTGTTGTAAGATTAAATTCAATTTTCTTATAATCAATAATTATTTTTGGATGATGATTAATTTGTTCTGATTTATCAGATATTAAGTTTGCAAAGCTCATAACTTGCATAAATGAGTTCAAATTATATGAAGTTTTTAATTGATTATTATCAATACTCCAACCATCTAAAGTTTTTAAACTAGTTTCTATTTCTTTGATTGACAGCTTATTCAATTTAATTTGAATTAATGTATTTCCAAATATAATATATTGGAATCATAATTACTCCAAATATGATTAGATAAAAAAGAAAATATGCTATTAAAACAAGAACAGAACAAACAAGAATAATTCTAATAAAAATTGAAAATAGTGGGTAGGACATTAAATCATAATATATATTTAAAATTTTATTTTTAACTCTTCCCATATACTAAATTAAGATTTTATGAATAATAATATTTTTCCTCAATTGATTTCCATAAAAGTAAGGATGCTACACTTTTATATGGAGACCATTTGTTTACTAGAGATTCTACAGTTTTTTTATTCTTAATATCGATTTTATAATTTACTTTTAAACTATTCATTAAAGCTAGGTCTCCTGGAGAAAAAATATCAATTCTCATTAAAACAAATATCAAAAACATTTGAGCAGACCAAAGACCTATTCCTTTAATAGATATTAATTCGGATATCACATCTTCATTCGATGACGAGTTAAAATCATATTTTGATTCTTGAAAATACATGTAAACGTTTCGAATATATTCTGCTTTTCTATACGATATACCTACTGATTGTAGCTTTTCTAATTTCAATTCTAAGATTTCATTATTTGATAGATTACTAATTAGATCTGAAAATCGTTTCTTAATTGTTATGGCAGCCTTAAAGCTAACTTGTTGCTCTATTATAAGATCAGCTAATGCTTTAGCATAATTAACACTATGTCTCTCTGTAATATCAATTACATCTGAAAATTTAATTATAAAGTGGTTTAAGCAATCATCTTTAGATAGATAATTATATGCTTTTTTTAACGTTTCAGGGTTTAGTTCCATTTATAAAAAATAACGATATTTGCTTTATGAAAAAAATAATTCTAACATTATCACTTCTTGTACTTTCTTGTAATCAAGAATCAAAAGAAAAACTAGTAGTATATCAATCTCCAACATGTGGATGTTGCTCAGGATGGGTAGCTAATATGGAGCAAAACGGCTTAAATGTTGAGGCAATCAAAACTAATGATATGTACTCTACTAAAGTTAAAGCTGGAATCGATGTAACACTTCAATCGTGTCACACAGGTTTTATTGAAGGATATTTTGTTGAAGGACATGTTCCTTATGATGCAATTACAAAACTTTTAGCTGAAAGACCTGATATTAAAGGTATTACTGTTCCAGGTATGCCGGCTGGGTCAAACGTTCCAGGTATGGAAACTATTAATGAAAAAGCCAACTTTGATGTTTTAGCAGTTAATGCTGATGGCTCTACTTTTGTATGGAAACATTACGAGTAAAATGAAATACATCTATTTGTTATTAATCACATTTTCTATATTTTCTTGTGATAAAGAAAAGTGTTATACTATTGAAGGAAAAGAAATTATTAATGGAGATTATTATTTTTTATTAGATAATAATCAAATTAACAATCCATCAAGTAGTAATGAAAATTTATCTACCGGTGTACCTGATCCCTACGGAACTGGTAAAGTAGATAAAGAAACTTATGATTCTGTGAGTATAGGAGATAAATATTGTAATTAAAAAAACCTGCCTAAAAAACCGTAAAAGGCAGGTTTTAATAAAAATCAGATACTACTTGAGTAGCTAACATAAACTTGGTTTCGTTTATTGAATTAAATTTACTCAACACAATCACCAACTTTAAGTTAGTTTGCTATTTTTTTCTCACTTTTGTATAATCAGAAAAAAAACTTGTGATTTATTATGAATTTTATATCTAGAATTAAAAAAAATATGAATTTCAAAATCTGGAACTTTCCAACGGTTAATTTTTATATCTTAATTTTATCTCTAACATTCTCATGTAATTCAGAAGTGAACATAAATAGTATTAATAAAAATCAACTTAATAAAGAAACTAGTCTTTATTTAAAGCAACACTCTGAGAATCCCATAAACTGGCAAAGATGGTCTAACTCAATATTTGATGTTTCACAGGAATTAGATAAACTTCTTGTTATAAGTATAGGGTATTCAAGCTGTCATTGGTGTCATGTTATGGAAGAAGAAACTTTTACCAATGATTCTATAGCAAAGGTTATGAATGATAATTTCATAAATATTAAAGTTGATAGAGAAGAAAATCCCGATGTAGACCAAGCATACATGATTGCTTCCCAATTAATGACTGGAATGGGTGGTTGGCCATTAAATGTAATAACTCTTCCTGATGGCAGTCCAATATATGCAGGGACATATCATTCAACATCTCAATGGGATGACATCCTCAAAAGAATAATAAGGCTTAAAAAGGATAACTATGATGGTCTTAAAGAAATTGCGGAAAATGTAAAGAATGGTGTTACAGATGTTAATACGATCCAAAAGCAAGAAAAACTAAGTGAATTTAGCACTGATTTTCTTAAAAATAATATTGAAGAATGGATGAAAAAGTGGGATACTGATTTTGGAGGAGATCTAGCACAACAAAAATTTGTTTCTCCATCAAAATATCTTTTTCTTTTAAACTATGGTATAGTATATAATGACAAAAAAGTTTTAAGTCATGTTAAAAACACACTTGATATAATTGCTTCTAGTGGTTTAAATGATTTCATAGAAGGAGGATTTTACAGGTATACTGTAGATAATGAGTGGAAAATACCTCACTTTGAGAAAATGCTATATGATCAAGCACAAATGATTAGTCTTTTCTCCATGGCTTATAAGGTTTATGGAGATCCATTATATAAAGATATAGTTGATAAGACCATTGCATTTCTAAATTTAAAAATGTCCTCAAATAATGACCTATATTATGCAGCTATGGATGCAGATACAGATGGAGAAGAAGGAAAGTATTACTCATTTACAAAAGATGAGTTAGAAATAATTTCAAAAAATACAGATTTTAGTGTTTTTACAAGCTACTATAATATTGACATAAAAAAACCATGGGAGAATGATAGATTCTTGCTCTTACCAAAAAAAGCTGATAATGAATTGAATGATTTAATACAAATTTGGGAATCTAATATTATTAAATTAAAAGAAAAAAGAACGAAACCTAGAATAGATGATAAGATAATAGTTTCATGGAATTCACTAGCTATTGTCGGTTTAATTGATGCCTTTGAAGCTCTTCAGAATAATGATTATCTAGTTCAAGCAAAATCAATGTTTGAAGAGTTAAAAGATAATTCATTTAGAAAAAATAAACTTATTCATACTTATAAAGAAAATCAATTTCAAGAAGGTGTTCTAGAAGATTACGCATACCTCTCTAAAGCTTCAATGAGGTTGTTCCAAGCTACAGGAGACGAGTCATATTTTAATTTTTCAAAAAACATTACTGATAGTGCTTTAGAGCTTTTTGATGATGATCAATCAGACTTATTAAGATATAGTAATAACAATGAATTATTTACAAAAGTGATTTCTTTAGATGACGGCGTAATTCCATCACCAAATTCTATAATTGCTGAGCAGTTATTTAATATAGGACATATAATATTTGATGATGAGTATCTTAATTTGTCAGATAAGATGGTTTCTTCAGTTCAAGATATTATTGATGGTAACATAAACTCATATTCTGTTTGGGCAAATAATATTCTAAATAGAGTTGAGCCATTTTTTGAAATTGCTGTTATTGGTCCCAATGCTAAGTCAATTACGGATGACATAACTAATTATTTTACTCCAAATACAATTGTAGTTCAGTCTAAAATAGAGAGTGAAATACCTCTCTTTATTGATAGATATTTTGAAGACGAGACATATATTTATGTCTGTCAAAATAAAACATGTCAAAGACCTGAAACAAAGATTAATTTAGCGCTTGAACAAGTTCCTTATATAAATTAAATATGAAAAAAATTAATTATACTTCTATACTGTTAATTCTTTTATCCATTATAACAATTAATTGTTCCAGTAATGATTCAGGTGAGTGTTCAAACTTCCTGGAATGTCTTGACGGTACTTATTGGACGAATAATAATAATCAATCTATATGGACTTTTAATGATGATAAAGATGGAGCTTATTTAGAAGTATACATTTCGGGATACGATTGTTATACATATGAAAATAATTTTATAGTAAATGCGGAATTTAAATATCAGACTAAACTTAATTTATCAGAAGATTTCAATGGTTCTAACTGGTTTTATAATATAGTTAACGATAGTGTCATTGAAAAGACTAAATCAACAGGGGGAGGCACAATCTATTTCTATAAAACTGATAAATCATATTTAGATGAGTTATTAGAATTTGATGAGTGTAATTATTAAAGTTTTATAAAAATCTTTTTCTTAAATAGATAGTAAGCAGGTATATAAATTATAATTACATACATTATAGCATAAAGTAATGAGGCAACTTTTGGATAGACACCTGTATCGACAAGTGTGTTAACAAAAATTGAGTTTAGCTTAATTCCAATTATATAGTCACTATAAAATATTGATCCAAGAATACCAGCTAGTACGTATGTGAAAATTGAATTTGTACCAAAAACCTGAGACATTTTAAAATTTTTATAGCCATTAACATCAATTAAGTATGTAAATGCTGCTGTTAACATAAAAGACATTCCACCCATTAAAAAGGTGTATGATGTACTCCATAGATTCTTATTCACTGGAAAAGACCAACTAAAAAAGTCACCAACAAATACAAGAATCAAACCGATATAAAATAGATTGAGCAATTTATTTTTAATATCTGAATTGCTTATTAGTATTGCACCTGCAATTAGGCCAAAAACTCCAGTAATTATTGATGGAATGGTAGTAAGTATACCTTCCGGATCCCAGGTTCCTTGCCACATTACACCTGGTAAATAATTTTTATCAATGTAATGTGCCATATTTAATTCAGGTACACTTAAATCCGGTTGACCTATTCCGGGTATTGGCAAATACAACATAATAAACCAATAAAGAATTAATGTTATAACAGACAAATACATAAAATATTTTTTATCTATAAACATATATATCATTCCACAGAAAAGAAAAACAAATGAAATTCTTTGAAGAACTCCAGTCCACCTTATATTATCAAAGTCAAAAGATGGGAATATCCATAAAAACAAACCAACTAAATAGATTTTAAAAGCTCTCCATATAATTTTTCTGATTGTTTTGTTTCTATCTAATCCTTTTTTATTATTTAGTGAGAGAACAATTGAAACACCAACAATAAAAAGAAAGTTAGGGAATATATAGTCTGTCGGGGTTAATCCATTCCAATCTGCATGAAGTAAAGGTGCAAAGACATTATCCCATGACCCAGGTTGATTGACAATTATCATAAAGATTAAAGTCATTCCTCTTAAAACATCTATTGATAGGAGTCTATCTTTCATAGTTCAAAAGTTAAAAAAAATAATTGATGAATCTAAATTTACTTATCAACTTGAATTGGGTAACCGCCCCTACCCTTATCATCAAATAATCTAAGATTTACAACATCATCTTTATTTAGTTTTACAGGATTATTATAATTCATGCTTTCAATATCAGGTAAAGAACCATCAAGTGTATACTTAATATTTAATCCTGGAAAGACAGAATTAGCATAGAGAGAGTCATTTTTGATAATACCACCTGGTTTTGGGAGATCATAACTTAATCCACCATAAATATTATCAATAATTGGGAGAACTCTCTGACCTATTGTGTTTGTAAATTTATTCCACTCATATTCTAAAGTAAATTCTCTCTTAGTTTTATCTGAAATTTTCATCCAGTCATGATCCTGAGACCATGCTTTTTGAGAAAAAACTATGATATTTGGCATAAACATATAATCAAGAATATCCTCATTCCTAATAGTCTCACTCCAAATTTGAGATTGGATACCGATTATATTATCTCTATTACTAGGATTTAACTTTTCAGAGGATTCAATGTATTCTTTTGAAATATTATTTTTTTCAACTCCATATGAATCATTAAAAATATCGAAAACATCCACTGTCCACATATCCTTGTAATCTGCATATCCACTCCATGAAAGTCCAACATTATCTAGATCTTTATCGTCTACCATATCAAAATAAAAGGCACTTGAATTACTCATTACGGTTTTATATCCAAGGTTTGCATATTTATATATCATATCTTGTCTTCCCTGACCCCAATCGTTTTTCCAAACAAATAATAAGATGTCATCTCCCTTAAAAAAGTCTTTTATTTTAGTTTCAGACTGATTCTTCTCTGTTAATTTTAATAAGATATCATCCCAACCAGTCATAGTTGCATTATATGATGAAAGTTTATCATAAACTCTTCTCTGCATTATTTCATAAAGAGCGTTATAATCACCTGCTATTGAGTTCTCTTCCATGAACTGATCACAGATTGGTGATTTTTGCCATGCACCGTATGGAAGTTCATCAGCGGCAACACCAAACTTGTTTAATTCAATTCCTGCTTCCTTATACATGAGGTATATTTCATCAATTACTTTTTCATAAAAAGTAAAAGCACTTTCCCTGCATATACATGCTATATTATCATCAAACCCCTGCGCTGAGTAATACTCACTTTCATCATCTGGATCAGATAATAAATATTTTTCAGCTTCTTCTTGATTACCTAGCTCCATATATTTTTGATATCTAACATCCATTGAAATAATTGCTGATCTCATATGAGATGGATAACTTATCTGAGGTATTATTTTAATATTTCTGTGATCAGCATATTGAAGTATTTCAATAAAGTCAACTCTAGAGAGATAACCAGACCCAGTAGAATTTACATCTGGACCTGAACCATACATAGGTATCAAACTCTCAAATTCATCCTTAGTATAAGCTCTTTTTGAACCTACCTCAGTCAGTTCCTCTAAACCAGGAATTTCCAACCTCCACCCTTCGTCATCAGTTAACCTAAAATCTAAATGATTTATTTTAAAAAAAGATAAATAATCTAAAATTTGTTTAATCTTATCTGGACCATAAAAATTTCTTGATATATCCAGTAACATACCTCTATATGAAAATCTAGGAGAGTCACTAATATTCATGTGTTTAAGCATATTACTCTCAAGACTAGAAGCAAGAAAAAGTTGTTTTAAGGACTGTAATCCATAAAGTGCTCCTGCTCTATCTGATGCTTCTATTAAAATTTTATTTTCATCTATAGACAATTTATATGATTCTTCTAGTAAATTATCTATGTATTGAACTGAAATATCATAATCTGTAGAATTTATTATATCTACATTAAAATTTTCCGCAAAAAGAGACTTTACTGTATTAATGTCAAGATTTAAGGATTCATCAACAAAAACTTTATATTCAGATTTGAGAGAAGATTCTCCATCTAATAATGTTATTTCACTCGGGGTAGGAATAATTATTTCAAGTTCAGATTTATCAAGAACATTACCTGGAGCATATAAGTCATAGCGATCTTTAGAAGTGGGAGCATCAAGTTTTTCAATTCCATCTGCATTTTTCCAATTGTAAGTAAACTTTACATCAATTATTTCATTATTTGAGACTATAAAACCACCAACTGGAAGATCTGATATTCTCTTGACTATTCCTGATTGATTGAAGTCTATACTAATAGATTCATTTGATTTTAAATCATAATTTTTACCAAATGATAAGATGTTGTATGATTGACCAGCAACATATTCATATTTAATATTTTCAGGGATAGATTCATTATTTACTATTGAACTCTGTTGATTCCAGTGAAATGACCAAACAGAATCAAAATCAAAATTAGTTGAATTTAAAATAGAGAGACTAACATCAAAGTTCCAATCATTCATTTTCTTAATCTCATATACTACTTCTATTTCTTTAGAATGTGTACTACATGAAAGAACAAAAAGAGAAGCTATAAAGAAAAGGAATCTATGAAACATTTAGTTATTTTATTTTAGTAAATTCTATTAGATCATCATTCTTAGCTGAAATAATATAGTCAGTATTATTTAAGGTAATGAACTCCATATCTTTAACATCACCATTAATAAATAGTCCACTTTTTTGAGTAGATACTGCCTCAAAGCCTGAATCAGGAGTAAATTTTAAATAAACACCGACACTTCCATCATTTCTAGGAGTCTCGACTTCAGAATTATACATATTACCAGAGACTATAATATCTTTATAACCATCTTTATCAATATCACTTGATAGAATTTTATTAATTGAAGAGAGTTGAGCTAAAACAGGTAACTTATTCATAACAAATGAGTTACCAGTATTCTCTAAATAAACAGATGAAAATGTTTTAGTGAAATAATGAAGAGAATTTTCTAAATCAGGTTCAGTATACACATCTTCTAAAGTAGCAATTGAGAAAGCATCATAATCCTGAAATTTTGTTTTAATAGCAGGTATCTGATCAGATGAACATTGTCTTCCTCTAAGAGGATATTGCTCTCCATCACTATAATAACTAAGGACTATATCTCCACTGTTATTCTTATCAAAATCATTATAAAAAATATCAAATGTCTCATCACCTGAAGCTTGATATTTATAATTATTTCCAAGATTTCCAATTACTAAATCCATATCCCCATCGTTATCAAAATCTTCAGAAATTACATCATACCACCAACCCCTAGTAGAATCTATATCAATAAGAGAGGTATCCTCAGAAAATTTTCCTTCAATATTCTTATAAAATTTGATTGGAGTCCATTCCCCAACAACTACTAAATCTTCCCATCCATCATTGTTATAGTCAGTCCAAACTGATGATGTAACTAAACCTATTTCTTTAAAAGAAAAAATAGATTCATCCGTATTTTTAAATTTTATTTCATTAGCATCTGAGATGTTTTCAAGCAAAAAACTTTCAGCTGGAAGCGGATAACTACCCGGAACTACTCTTCCACCAACAAATAAGTCTATATCTCCATCTTTATCGAAATCTGCAGATGAAACCCTCATTCCACTAGAAAAATTATCAGGCAACGAACTATTATTATAATTAAATGAGCCTTTCCCGTTATTAATGTATAATCTATCTTTTAATATGGGAGTGTTTGGTTCAAATTCATTTCCACCTGAAACTATATAAAGATCATTATCTCCGTCATTATCAAAATCTTCAAGAATAATATCCATATCCTCATATTTAGCATGTTCTTTAGAAAATGAAAAACTTTTACTGTAGAATGATCCATCTGATTTCTGTATATAAAATGCAGTTGGTTGATCTTTTGCCCCCCCAATAACAAAGTCCTCTATTTTATCTCCATTAATATCACCAATTGCTATACCTGGACCTAATCTTGAATTTTCATGAGGAAGTAGAACCTCTTTTATGTAATCATTATACTCATTTTCATCATGTTTATGCTTAACAACCTCAACATTTTCAAAATATAGGTTTGATTTACCAGTATCTGATTTAATTTGAGGTTTTGAGTTTAATATATCAAATTCAATTGTAGAATTTATCTTAAGATCTTTTAGTTCTTCTGAATTACCATTTGACCAAACAACCTTTATTGATTTTATTAACTCATCATTGCCTAGTCCAAAATTAAGATATGGAGAAACAGAGGATTGAAATCCTCTTGACATTGTAAGTTCTTGCATCTGAGTAGAATTTTCAGTCTCTATATATACCCTACTATCAATTCCAAATGTATTTCCCCCATCTCCCTTAAGTTTAACTCTTACAAAATTATTATTAGAATTGTTTTTATAGATTTGAGCCTCTTGGTCAACGTTATTTACAATGATCTCTAAATCACCATCATTATCCAGATCAGCATAAGTTGCACCATTAGAAAAGTTTTTGTCATCTAAGCCCCAATCAACTGATACATCAGAAAAAGTAAGATCCTTATTATTTTTAAATGCAAAATTTGATATAGCCTCCGAAGGTATTTGATTTGTGTAGTACAAAAGACTATCATTAGACATAGGTCTTAAATTAATTTCGTTGAAGAAATCTTTATTATTTATCTCTCTTCTAGTTCCATTTGAAATAAATAAATCTTTCCAACCATCATTATCGAAATCAGCAAGAAGAGGTCCCCAACTCCAATCTGTAGATGATATACCAGAAAGTCTAGAAATATTACTAAAAAAAGGTTTATCACCCTCAATACGTCTATTTAACTGAAGTGTATTATGCATATACTGATAATGAAATCCATAATTAACCGTACTCCAAAATAGATCTGGATTCATACTAGCCATATTAGCCTTAGATCTTCTGTTATCTTTAGCATCCATATCTACTTGAATGTAGTCTAGATATTGATCATTGTTAAAGTCTGCAATATCAACTCCCATACCATAAAAAGATGTTTGATTTGTTGATTCTTTAACCACATCAGTAAAAGTTCCATCACCATTATTCATATACATAAAATCTGGTGAACTAAAATCATTTGATATATATATATCAGGAAATGAATCATTGTTTAAATCTCCAACAGTTGCGCTTAATGTTAGCCCATAAGTTCTAAGTCCAGCATCCTCTGTAACCCTGGTAAATAATGAACCATCATTTCTGTATAAGTTATCAGTCTCATAATCCTTAGAATTTTGCATTTTAAAGGAATAATAACTACTTGGTGCATCAAAAGGTGTCATTGGATAATTAGCTACATAAAGGTCTAAATCTCCATCTTTATCATAATCAAAAAATGAAGCTTGGACACTATTACCGATATCATCTATTCCATATTCACTAGCACTTTCAGTAAAAGTGTTATCTCCATTATTTATATATAATTCATTGTTTTTTAATCCATTTAAACCAGCTACAGAAACATATATATCTAAATAACCATCATTATTAATATCAACCATAGTTGAGCCTGTATACCATTTATCATCACCTCCAACTCCAGCAGAAGATGTTATATCGTCAAATTCAAGATTTCCTTTGTTTAGATACAGTCTGTTCTCAGCCATATTTCCTGTAAAGAAAATATCATCTAAGTTGTCATTATCTATATCTCCAACTGACACTCCACCACCCATATATATGTAGGGGTAGGTAAAGTAATTCATTGTATTGGTTTCTTTTAGTTCGTTTATGAAATCAACTCCAGTTTTATCACTGGTAAGAAGAGTAAATTGTTTATTATCAGAAGTGTTATCACATGACACTAATACACATAATAAACCAAAAATAAATAAAAGTAGGTTCAATTTTTTCATGATATAAATTTAAAAAAAAACAGGATGAAAATTAATTCATCCTGCTTTTAATTTAGCTAGATTTTTTTTGATTAGTGACCTGGATTCTGAGAAAGAGCTCCTTGTGACGAATCAATAGCATTTAATGGAATTGGAAGTGCATTATGCTTAGCTGAAACAGAATTAGCTTTTGCTGCAAAATTAGCAATAGTTCTACCCTCGTTTGCGATGTAAGTATTTAATGCGTCAACCATAATGTTCCATCTTCTTAAGTCAAAAAGACGGTGACCTTCCATAGCCATTTCAACTCTTCTTTCATGTCTAACTGCATTTCTAGCAGCAGCTTGATCAGTCCATGTTGAGTTGTATGTATCTATGACATAGTTAGGAGAAGCATCAGCACGTGGGCCGTTTTTAGCTCTTGCTCTAACTTGGTTAACATAATTTCTACCAGTTTCAAGATTACCAGATTCAACAGCAGCTTCAGCAGCCATTAATAAAACATCTGCATATCTTAAAATATGATAGTTAATTCCAGTTCTCTGCTCACCCCAACCACCTGTACCTCTGTTGGTATCATCACCAGCAGTATAAAGGTTTTTCTTGTTCACAAAAGGACCAGAGATATCAGTAAATGATGCTCTAATGTTATCCTTTCCTGTCATAGGACCAAAACCATTTAAGTCAACTCCACGTCTTCCAACAGTGAAATCAATTCTTGGGTCTAATGGACCAGAGTGAGGAGTGTGTGCTTCAGTTTCGTAAACACCATAATCATTTGTGATGTCAGTAGTTGCCCAAGCAGCTAATGGAAGTCCATTAGAATCAGTTTGGAAAGCATTAGCAAGGTCAATTGTTGGTTGGTAAAAACCACAACACATTCCACCTGTCATAGCTCCAATTGGCATATTTAATGTACCACCTCTGTTACCCTGTGGAGATTGACCTCCATCAGAAGCAAACTGAATAGCAAAAATCGCCTCAGAACTATTTTCACCAGAAGATCTAAAGTTTGCTGAGAAATCAGAATTTAAAGCATAATCACCAGAATTTATAACTGATTCAAGTGAAGTTAATGCATCAGACCATTTACCTTGGTAAAGTTGAGTTCTTCCTAAATATGCTCTTGCAGCTGACGCAAGTGGCCTTCCTGGCTCACTATATGATCCACCTCTAGATGTTGGTAAAGCACCAGCAGCAGCTGAAAAATCTGCTTCAATCTGACCCCAAATTGGACCAGAGTTTGGCTGATTAAATTCACTTGCAGCATAGTTTTCATCTGAAATGTAAGGTACATTTACCCACATTCTTTGAATTTCAAAGTTATAGTGTCCTCTTAAAAATTGTGCTTGTGCCTTTTGAACAGAAAAATCACTTGGATTATCTGAGTTATTGATTAGATCAATAACTGCGTTTGCTCTGTTAACACCTGCAAATAAGGCTTGCCATCTTCCTTCAAAATATGGGTTTGTTGTATCCCATGTAAAAAGTTCGATTGCAAGTAAGTCAGCTTGGTCACCATCAGTTGATCCTTTATGAGCATCATCTGAAATAGCATCAAGCCACCAGTTATCTCCACTTTTTGTCCAATCTGCACCAGGTCCACCATTTCTCATACCATCTAATACTGAATAAGCACCAGTTAATAATAGGTCAACACCAGTTGCATTTTGTAGAGATGCATCACTTAGGGATCCTACAGGATCAATCTCAGTAAAGTCATCAGCACATGACACTAAAAGTGAGGTTGCGAATATAATTGTTAGAATTTTTTTCATATTTTCTAATTATTGGGGTTAAAATTTAATATTTATTCCTAAAGATGAAACACTGTTCGTAGGATATTGTGCAGAATATACACCAATATCTAGAGCACCGCTTCTTGGTACTTCAGGATCCAGACCTGTAAAGTCAGTTAAAGTAAGTAAGTTAGTACCGTTATAGTACACTCTTGCACTACTAGCACCTAATTTTGATGCAATAGTATCAGGTAATGTATACCCAATCTGAAGAGTTCTTAGTCTTAAATATGAACCATCTCTAACAAAGAATGAGTTAGCTGAAGTAAATTCATTATTTAAAATAGTTTCACTTAATGCAGGTAAAGCTGCACCAGTATTAGTTGGAGACCATGAGTCTAAAACTGCAGTACTTCTACCACCGTTAAAGAAATAAGGAGTCTCGTAATATAATGCTGTATAGTCAAAGATATCATTACCAATCATACCATTCCAGAACATACTCATGTCCCAATTTTTGTATGCTAAGTTTAAATTAACACCAAAACTTAAATCTGGGTGAGGATCACCGATTTTAGTTCTATCGTTATCATTAATAACACCATCGTTATTTATATCTTCATATTTAAATCTTCCAACACCAGCACCATCTTGTGTTGCATGACCTGCAACTTCAGCAGCAGTTTGGAAAATTCCTAATACGTTTCTTCCATAGAAATAAGAAATTGGCTCACCAACAGATGTTCTTGTCATACTTCCAATTCTATCACTATATCCAGAGTAGAAATCACTGATAAGCTCAGTTACTTCGTTTTTAGCTCTGGTAGCATTTGCATTTATAGAGTACGTTAATCCAGATGAAGTTGAGTCACTATAGTTAAGAGATAAATCAAAACCAGTAGATTTCATAGCACCTAAGTTTGTGAAAGGTGCAGATGCATCAATTGCAGTTGTACTAATCTTTTGAGTATCCTGAGCTACAAGACCTGTAGTCTCATTAGAGAATACATCAATTGTTGCAGTTAACTTATTATCTAAGAAACCAGCATCAATAGCAAAGTTTGTAGATGTCATAGTTTCCCAAGTTAAAAGCGGGTTACCTTTAGATGCAATAACTGCACCAGCAGTAGCTCCACCACTTCCAGAAAATGCATAGAATCCAGAACCTTCACTTAAGTTAGAAATATTTACATCTAAATTAGATCCACCAATTTGTTGATTCCCAAGTTCACCATATGAAACTCTTATTTTTAGAGTATCAAACACAGAACTATCAAACCAATCCTCTGAACTTGCTAACCAAGCTCCACTAACAGAAGGGAAGATTGCGTCTGCAGTAGCACTCGCAAATCTTGAAGTATCATCCTTTCTAACAGTCGCAGTAGCAAAGTACTTTCCACCATATGACCAGTTTGCAGTTGCAAGTAATGAGAATATTGAACTTGAATTAGAGTTACCGTATTGAATCACAGGAACACCAGAACCATTACTTAATAAGTAAAAACTTGGATCTTCAAATAAATACCCAGTTCTTAAAGCACCAAAACCTTTAAAGTTTTGTTTTGTTGCCTCAGTACCAACTAATACATCTAATGTATGATCACCAAATGAATTCTTATAGTTTAAGAAATTTGTTACAACCCACTCATCTTGTCTGAAACTTTGTTCAGTAAGGGTGTTATTAGAGATTGCTTCACCATGCTCTGGATTTAGAGCAGTGAAATATCTTCCATTTAAGTCTCTCATGGTTACACCAGCAGAAGTCTTAAATAATAATTCAGGAGTTATTTGCCATTTAAATGAAACATCACCAACAACTCTTAAGTTCTTGTTGTAATCATTTTTACCTCTTGCAAGATCTGCAACAGGGTTATTAGCAATACCAACTCTTGCTGCATTAGAATATGTTCCAGCAAAATTTCCGTTAGTATCTCTTACAGGTACAAGTGGAGATGAAAATGCAGCATTTTGCATTGGATTTCCACTAGTAGTACCTTCCTTATCATATGTAATATTTAAATTTTCAGAAATAGTAATCTTATCTCCTATTTTAAATTCAGAATTTAATCTAGTTGAAACGGATTCAAATCCTGTGTGTATAATTACACCTTCCTGCTTTAAGTATCTAGCAGACATGTGATATTTACCTTGTTCAGAACCACCAGAAGCAGATACTGAAACTTCAGTTACATCAGCTGGATCAAATACTTCATCGAACCATTTTGTTCCACCAGGCTGAACTTTAGCACCGGCACCATCATATTCAGGTCCACTAGGTATAGGTACATTTAAAAAGACAGGTACAGAAGGAGTTGGTCCACTTCCATATTGAGGGTGAGTTGGAGTATTTCCATCATTAAGAATACTCTGCCATGTCATATCAGCATGTTGCTGAACATTTAACATATCAGGGTATCTAGTTACCTCACTAATACCGTAAGAAGCGTTAACTTCAAGTGTGTTCTTCGTGTTGTAATTACCCTTTTTAGTAGTAACAACAATAACACCATTAGAAGCTCTTGCACCATAAATTGCTGCAGAACCATCTTTTAGTACACTTATATTTTCAATGTCTTTAGGGTTTATGTCTCTCATAACATTAGGATCAGTAGTTTGCACACCATCAATAACATATAAAGGATTGTTATCGTTAGTAGTAGCATAACCACGAATTCTAATTACGGGAGCAGCCCCAGGACCTCCACCAGAAGTTACTTGCACACCGGCAACTCTACCTTGTAGAGCTTCAGCAGCATTTGTTACTTGTGTCTTGAAAGCCTCGTCTGTATCAACAGTACCGATAGCTCCAGATAGTGATCTTCTTTGCTGAGTTTGATATCCTGAGACAACAACCTCATCAAGAATGTCAACACTTGACATTAATGTAACATTAATCTGATTTTGGTTTCCAACAGTAATCGTTTGAGATCCAAATCCCAAACTTGAGAAAGTCAACTGGTCTCCAGTCGACGCATTTATTTGATAATTACCATCAAAGTCTGTAACAACACCTGTATTTGTTCCTTCAACTACAATAGTAGCTCCAGGAATAGGATTGTTGTTTTCGTCAGAAACACTACCAGAGATAGAGTTCTGAGCAAAAATTAGACTAGAAGATAACATCAATACAACTAAAAAAGCTTTTTTCATGTTAATTTAAGTTTAGTTTATTACGCGCAATTTAAGTTAAAATATTGTTAAAATGAAAGAAAAAACTATTAAAAATTATGAACTATCCACAATTCGTCAACAATTATTATGAATGTGACAAATATAATACCCATAGGTATCTAGATGAATTACAATCAATTAAATAGAGTAATCTTTAAAAGTGAATTGAAATGTTAAAATTTACTGTTAATGTAAAAGAGAGTCATATTTAAATTTATAGCTTTGAGAATTGAAATATCTTTAAACTAAAACAATCGATTATGGAATGGTATGAAAAAAACAGAAAAATAATTCTATTTGCATTTCTATGCTATTTTTTATTTAGAGCTCTAACCTACATATTATAATAATGAATAAAATAACTTACCTACTTATAGTAACATCAATTGCTCATTCTCAGATTAATCCAAACAATATAGAAATCGTAAGAGATCAATTTGGGGTTCCTCATATTTATGCTCAAACAGATGCTGAGGTTGCATATGGACTTGCATGGGCAAATGCTGAAGACGACTTTACAACAATACAAGAAGCTTATTTGGCAGGAAACGCAATGCTATCTAACCATATTGGCCTTAAAGGTGCGGCAGCTGATTTTATAACTCAGTTTATTGGCTCAAAGAGTCTAATTGAAGAAAAAATTGGAAATATTTCTGAAGATTATATGGAAGTAGTAGAGGGATATTCTCAGGGCTTAAATGCATACGCTAGAAATAATCCCAATAAAGTACTCTACAAAAAACTCTTTCCAATTACTCCAAAAAAAATGTTGATGTATAGTCAACTTCAACTTTTCATTTCAAATGAAGGAGCATACTGGGCTGGTAGGATATTGAATAATGACACACAAGATGATTTTTTAGATCAAAACCTAACTGGATCAAATGTTATTGCAATGAACAGCAGTAAAACAAAATCTGGCGAAACTTTTTTAGCTATTAACACTCATCAACCTCTTGAAGGTCCTACATCATGGTATGAAGTTCACTTGAATAGCGAGGAAGGAACTAATATTATTGGTACTATGTATCCAGGGACACCTAATATATTAATTGGCGTAAATGAACATCTTGGATGGTCTCACACAGTCAACTACCCAGATAAAACTGATGTGTTTAAACTAAAAATGAAAAACAAGAGAAAATATATTGTTGATGAAGAGGAATATGAACTGGAAAAATTGAAGGCAAAGATTACTGTTAAAGTTTTTGGTATCCCTATTAAAATAAATCGAAAGTATTACAAGAGCATTTTTGGTCCAACATTAAAAAACAAATCAGGGTATTATTCAATTAGAACCCCTACGCTTTTTAATATAAAAGCTCTAGAACAATGGTGGAAAATGGGAAAGTCAAAGAACTTTAGCGAGTTCTATAATACTTTAAAGATGACACAATTACCAGGATTTAATATTGGCTATGCAGATAAGTATGACACTATATTTTATATGTCAAATGGTATAATTCCCAAAAGAGCTGAAGGATATAATTGGAAAGGAATTGTTCCAGGAGATACTAAAAAAACTTTATGGACAGAGTATCATGACATTGAGGATCTTCCTCAGGTAATTCAGCCAGATGCTGGTTTTATTTACAATGCAAATCACTCCCCTTTCAAATCTACGACAGCTGAAGAAAACCCAAAAGAAGAAAATTTCAGTCAGAGAATGGGATATGAGACATACGATAACAATAGATCAACTAGATTAATTGAATTAATCGAAAGCTATGATAAAGTTTCATATGAAGATTTTAAAGATATTAAATACGATAATTCATTTCCATCAAAGTTCAACTATAATTTCATGGATATAAGTATTATTGAGACATTAAAACTTAAAACAGAAAATGATTCCTTTGAATTACTTGATATTATTCAGAAATGGAATAGAAAAACAGACATTGACTCGCAAGGTGCAGGAATTTATGGAGTTTTATACTATCAACTTGTATGGAATTATAGAGATGACATTCAAAAAAACAATAAAACCGTTAGCAGAGAAACACTTCTTTCAGCCTTAAAAGACGTAAAGCGATATTTAATTGATAATTTTGGATCAATTGATATAACTCTTGGAGACTTCCAAAAACTAGTTAGAGGGGATAAAGAATTGCCAATTTGGGGACTTCCTGATGTTATAACTGCTATGTCATCAAGGCCATATAAAGATGGTAAACATAAAGTTACTCAAGGAGAATCTTATATTGGACTTGTAAGATTTAATAAAAATGGTCCTATTTTAGAAAGTATTATATCTTTTGGAAATTCTGATAATCCCGATTCAGATCATTATACTGACCAGATGGAAAAATACTCAAAATTCCAGACTAAGAAGATGACTTTTGATAGAGATATAATTTATAAAGAAGCTAAGAAAATTTATAACCCAAACTAGTTAATATTTAGAGCCTCATCGTAAATCTTCTCATACAATGGGATTACTTTTTTAATATCATATTTTTTTGCATTCTCAAAAGCTTGTGTTCTATATTTTTTCTCCAGTGAGTTATCTGTTAAAATTTTTATTGCATTTTGGGCCATAGAATCAATATCACCAACATCACTAGTATATCCTGAATTACCATTTATATTCAAGTCCTTTAAGCCTCCTGCATTTGACGATACAACAGGCACCTTAAGTGCCATTGCTTCAAGAGCAGCAAGTCCAAAACTTTCTTTTTCAGATGGTAATAAAAATAAATCAGATGAACATAAAATTTCATCAACCTGATTTGTTTTACCTAAGAAGATAACTTTGTTTTTTAAATTATGTTTTCTAAGAAATTCTTTTGCTTTTTTCTTGTCGGGACCATCCCCTACCATTATCAATTTTGAATTGATTTTTTTATTAATTTTTTTAAATATTTTTAAAACATCTTGAATTCTCTTTAATGGTCTAAAATTACTTACATGAACTATGATTTTTTCATCCCCATCTGCTATCATATTTCTTTCACATATGTTGTGTTTTTTATCATATTTATCTATATCAATAAAATTAGGAATTACATGAATTTCTCTGGTTATCCCAAAGAACTCTCTTGTGTCTTCCATTAGGCTTTTGGATACACACGTGACTATATCAGATTTATTAATACTAAAAGTGACTGCAGGTTTATAAAAAGGATGGTTTCCAACAAGTGTTATATCAGTTCCATGAAGAGTTGTAATTATAGGTATTTTATAACCATTTTCATTTAAAATTTTCTTTGCCATGTATGCTGCATATGCATGAGGAATAGCATAATGAACATGAAGAACATCTATTTTATGCTTTGAAATAACATCAAATAACTTACTTGACAATGCAAGTTCATATGGTTCATATTTAAATAAAGGATAATCAGGGACATTTACCTCGTGATAATGAAGATTAGATGACAATGCATCTAGTCTTACCGGTTGACTATAAGTTATAAAATGAACTTCATGACCTTTCTTAGATAACTCAATACCTAGCTCAGTTGCTACTACACCTGACCCACCAAAAGTTGGGTAACATACTACTCCGATTTTCATTTTGAATCTATTAATGATTTATAAACAATCTCCTGCGCTCTTGTTCTTATGTTACTAGTTTGAAGTAATGTATTTTCTCTAGTTGGATAAGTTCTATTTGAAAGAAAAATAAAAATTATTTCTTCATCTGGATCAGCCCAAGCGATCGATCCTGTATAGCCATAATGGCCAAAACTATTCATTGAAACTCCTCCAAAGGTTGAACCATGTTTACCTTCAACTTGAGGTTTATCAAATCCCACACCACTTCTATTATCATTATCACAGTAATAACAATAATTAAAAGTGTTAAATGAATTTTCAGAAAACAACCTCTTATTATCATAAGAGCCTTTTTGAATCATAGCTTGAAGGACTACAGCTACTTCGTATGCATTAGAAAACAATCCTGCATGACCTGAAATACCTCCAAGCATTGCAGCTCCTTCATCGTGAACATAACCATGCAATTTAGAATATCTAAAAAAATCATCTTTTTCACTAGGAACAATTTCTTTCAAACTAATACTTTGATGAGGATTAAACATTGTTCTATTTAATCCTAAAGTTTTAAAAATCCTTTCATGAGCTAAAACATCTAGAGATTTATCGTATAAATCTTCAAACCAAAATTTTAAAAAATAAAATGGCAAATCAGAATATTTATACTCAAGGCTATCCCTTAATTCACTATCAACAATTGATTTAAATATTTTTTCTCGATAATTTGACTTTAGAAATAGATTTTCTGATACCTGAGTTGAGAAAGTAGATTTTGAATTTGATTTATAAAACCTTGATCTTGGCTTTTCTTTTCTATTTAATGTTTCTTCATAGAACGGAATCCATGGTCTCAATCTAGCATAATGAGATAACATTTCTTTTAAAGAAATATTATCCTTGTCATTAAGTTTTTTTTTTGGAAAAAGTTCTGAAAGCTTGGTTTCAAGAGAAATATTATTCTTGTCGAATTCTTGAAGTACAAGAGGCATAGTAGCTAGTATCTTAGTGATTGAAGATAAATCAAAAACATGATTGTTTTCTAGCTTATTAACTTTTTCATAGGTGTGATACCCAAAACTTTTATTATAAACAATTTTACCTTTTCTAGAAACTAACATTTGAATTCCAGGAGTCATCATTGAATCAATTGCATTTTTGGCTAAGGAATCTAAATAAGATAATCCATTCATATCAAAACCCTCATATGAAGGACGAGAATAACCTATTATATTTTTTTTATTAAATGTTAATCCATGGTTAACTTCAAAAAAATTATTAGAGACTGGAATCTTTCCTTTAAAAGATCTAACTCCATATAATAAATCAGCCAAAACTTCTTGTGAAATCATATTATTTTGATAACCTATAATAATAGATTCAAAATTGTCAATAGATTTAAATGAATTTAAGCTATATGGATTAAGAAATAAATTCAAAACTACATTGTTATTAATACTTATCCTGTTAATCTTTTCAACTATTTCTTGAGGAATAATATTAGATGCATATGGGCTTTTACTTGAACCATGATATGACACAACAATTCCATCATATTTTGTTTTAGAAAAAAGAGATGTTATGTCCTCATTTGTAAATGAATCAATATTTAAATATTTATTCATTTTATCATAAAGATGATCTCCACTATCATTCTTTCCAAATGCAACATGAAGGTATTTTTTATCATTAGCTAAAGGAAGGATATTCTTTGTATTCTTTACTAGAGTAATAGCTGAACTCATAGCATTAGAATAGAGAAGAGTATCTTTTGAAGTGTTAACCTTAGATAATATATTTTCTGTTGAAATATGTTTAAAATTTTTAAGATTTGATCTAGCTTTTAGAGAAAGAATTTTTTTGACAGAACTTGATAATCTTGATTCTGAAATTTTACCTTTTTTGTATGATTCTGAAATAAGTTTAACACCTTGTGATACATTTGTTGACATTAAAATAATATCATTTCCAACTTCAAAAGCTCTCAAGTCGACATTTAAATTGGGATCTTGTAGAACACCTTTCATATCAAGAGCATCAGTTATTGTAATTCCATTAAACTCATAATCTTCTCTTAGAAGATTATTTACAGTTTTGTATGATAAGGAAGAAGGATATTTTTTATCTAATGCTGGAACACTAAGATGAGCTAACATTATAGACTCAGCAATTCCATCTTCAATAAGCCTTTTAAAAGGATAAAGCTCTACATTATTTAGCCTTTTAATATCACCTTTAATGACAGGTAATGTTTTATGAGAATCTTTATCTGTATCTCCATGACCAGGAAAATGTTTAATAGATGTGAAAACTCCAGCATCTTTATGTCCTTGTATGTATGCTTTTGCTTTTAAATAAACATTATTAGGATCCTCTCCAAAAGATCTATTTCCAATAATTGGGTTTTTTGAGTTATTATTAACATCAACAGATGGGGAAAAGTTATAATGAATACCAAGAGCCTTATTTTGTTCTGCCATTCTCTTTGAGATCTCTCTAACCAGTGAATTATCCTGAATTGCACCAAGAGTCATGTTCCATGGATGAGCAAAAACATCAGATAGTCTTTGAGATGGACCCCATTCTGCATCCATAGTAACTAGAAGAGGTGTTTTAGCTAAAGTTTGAAATTTATTTAACCACTCTATATGAGAGTTAGTTGTTCCAATAGAGAAGATTAACCCTCCTATTTTATCCTCCTCAACCAATTTTTGTATAACATCAAAATCAGATTGTTCCGGAGAAACCCAATTAATAAATAATTGAGATACTTTTTCCTCTAGTGAAAGAGATGTGTATACACTATCAACCCATTTTTTCTCAGATTGAATTAAATTAGAATACATATCCTGAGAAAAAACAAAAGAAATATTTAATATTATAACTAGGGTTATCCTTAACATTTTAAAAAAATTTAGAAAGCCAAGATGAACTTATCTTTAATTCAAAATCACTTGATAGTTCTTTTTTTGTCTTTACAGTTGTATTGAAGATAATAGTTTCAGGTGAGAAAGATCTATTTTTAATTTTATTTTTTAAATCTCTTAAACTAATTGATTTGATCTTGTTTTCCGATATATAATTAACTGATAATCTATCTAAAAGATCTAAATTAATAGTAGTTGAAATATCATTTACTAATTGAAGTGAATAATCTATTGAACAGCCCCCTATTGGGTTAAATTCTTCATTTACAGCTATAACTAGGAAACGTCTTTCTTTAATCAAATATGAAGCTTGTAATTCGTTTCCATGAGCTTTCCAATTATCTAAAAAGAGAGCTGTCTTATTATTGATTATTTTAATTTCTGAGTCACTAAAATCTCTATTGGACTGATATATCCATACCCTGGAATCATCTGGAATATTTTTAAAATCTGTAATCATAAGTCTTCAGCTTTTTCTATCATTTGAGCTACATCAAGTACATCAATATCTTTTTGTTTTGAAGTCATTCCATCGCTCATCATTGTATTACAAAAAGGACAACTAACAGCTACTATTTTAGAATCTGTTTTAATAGCCTCTTCAGATCTTTTAATGTTAATATCTTGATTACCCTTTTCAGGTTCTTTAAACATCTGCGCTCCTCCTGCTCCACAGCATAATGATTTTGATTTACAACTTTTCATTTCAACTAATTCAGCATCAAGTTTCTTAATTACTTCTCTTGGTGCTTCATATATGCCATTTGCTCTACCTAAATAGCAAGGATCATGATATGTAATCTTTTTACCTTTATAATATCCTCCTGATATGCTTATTTTATTATCCTTTATAAGGTTATTTATAAATGTTGTGTGATGAATAACATTGTAATTTCCTCCAAGCTCAGGATATTCATTTTTAATTGTATTGAAGCAGTGTGGGCAAGTTGTTATAACATTCTTAATATCATAAGAATTTAATATCTCAATATTTGAAATTGCTTTCATTTGAAAAAGAAACTCATTACCAGACCTCTTAGCTGGATCTCCAGTACATGATTCCTCTTTCCCTAAGATGGCATAAGAAATATTAGCTTTATTTAAAATTTTAATAAAAGCCTTTGTTACTTTTTTAGACCTATCATCAAAGCTTCCAGCACAGCCAATCCAAAAAAGATATTCAGGACTTTCACCTCTTGACTTTAATTCTGATAAAATAGGTACTTTCATATTAATTATTTTTTTGATTCTTCATCATCAAAAACTTCAATTGTAACAGTTTTTTCAATAAGATCAGTAAACTTTCCATTATATCTAGTTGCTTTAACAAGGTGATTATCTATCCAGTGATAGTTACCCCCTCTTGGCTTACCCATAAGTAAACTGTGGTATTTAAACCCATTATCTTTAAGCCATTTCTCAGTAACTTCTCTATGAGCTTCTATTCTGGCGGTAAAAAAGCAAATCATATGGCCTTTATCAAACCAATTATTAATAGTTTCAAGTGCGTCAGGATAAAGCTCTGCAGTAACCATTCTCTCTGGTTCCTCATTCGGAACATCATCGCATATAGTTCCATCTATATCAATAAGATAATTTTTTATTCCACCTGGAAGAATTGGACTTACAGTCTCTCCTTTTTCAATCTTTTGATGTAGATAATTTTCTACTTCTTCTTTTTTCATATATTAATTTTCTTGTATCCACAACTCTCTATCCTGTTGATTATATGGCCATGGAGCTCCGTTATTTTCAATGTTGTTCATCATATTATTTAAATCCGGATGAGCGGATGACTCTTCCATTATTAAGTATTGTCTCATGTCCATTATAATAGACAAAGGATCAATATTAATTGGACAAGCTTCAACACATGCATTACAGGAAGTGCATGCCCAAAGTTCTTCTTTTGAAATGTAGTTATCTAACAATCTATCACCATCATCTATAAACTTACCTTTATTGATTGATATATTTTTTGAGACTTTTTCTAATCTATCTCTTGTATCCATCATGATTTTTCTTGGAGAAAGTTTCTTTCCTGTTATGTTAGCAGGACATTCACTCGTGCATCTACCACATTCAGTACATGAATAAGCATTCATTAGCTGTACCCAGTTTAAATCAAGTACATCTGATGCTCCAAACTTATCAATATTTTGATTATTCTGAGATGCTTTTTCTGGGTAAAACATAAGGAGAACTTCATTTTTTACTGACTCTAAAACATTAAATTTTCCTTTGTCTTCCAAATTAGCAAAATATGTATTTGGAAAAGCAAGGAGAATATGAAGATGTTTGGAATAATATAAATAATTCAAAAAGAAGAAAATTCCAATTATATGTGACCACCAAAATATTCTTTCTAAATAATAGACAGAAGATGTAGATAATGGATCAAACAAAGGAACTAAAAAAGTTGAAATAGGGAAAGAACCTGCTGAATAATAATTTTCATAGTTTCTTTCTTGAAGAATTAAGTCCGTAGCATTCATTGACAAAAACAACAACATTAATACAACTTCAAAATAAAGTATATTATCAGCATCAAACTTTGGCCACCCCTTCATTTCAGCACTTAAAAACCTTTTTATCTTGACAATGTTTCTTCTTGTCCAAAAAATAATTACAGAAATTAAAACCAATAATGCAAAAATTTCAAAAGAAGCAATTAAAAAATTATATACATATGTGTTAAAAATCTTAGAAAAAAACCTGTGTGAGCCTGTTATTCCATCAATTATGATTTCTAAAACTTCAATATTAATTATTATAAATCCTAGATAGACAACTACGTGAAGAATACCTGAGACTGGCTTTGTCACCATTTTTGATTGGCCCAATGCAATTCTAATCATATTTGATAGTCTTTTACTTGGATTATCAAACCTATCAACAGGTTTACCAAGCTTAATGACTTTTATTAATTTTTTAATATTAAAAGAAAAAAATCCAATTGAAATTATCAAAAGGAAACTAAAAATTATATTAGGTAGTATGCTGATCATCTATTTTCGTCCAAAAACTGAAAAATGAACATATTTTTTTGGATTTGTTTTTATATCGTTAATCAACAGGTTTAAATTTTCAATAGATAAGTTCAAGTTTTCATATACATCGTCATTACTAATAAGTTTTCCTAGACTTGAATTATCAGAATTAAGATTGGTGACAATTAAATTTATACCATCAACTGATTTTTCAAGATTAGAAAGAACACCAGCAATTCCAAAATCATTTAACTCTTTAGAGACATTTGAAAGATTACTAGTGATAGATTCTATGTTGTCTATTGAATTATTAATTTGAGTATTTTTTTCTGTAAGTGTTTTCTCTATTATTAAAGATGAATTATTAATAGCCTTAACAGCAGAAGTCAATGTATTCAAAGATTCTTTAATATCATTTTGAGTCTCTTTATTTAAAACATAAGAAGCACCTGAAAAGATTGAATCAACACTTGTTAGAGTACTTTCCAGTTTTCTCTGAAGTGGCTCAATTTGTCTATTGATTAGCTCAGTTAAACCAGGTCTAATATTTGAATTTAAAGTATCCCCAGATTTTACTACCATCCCTTTTTGAAAAATAGGTTCAATAGCAATTGCCAGTCCACCTAAAACCCCAGTTTCATAAATTGTTGCAGAACTATTAGAGGAGAAGTTAATTTTATCTTTGACTTTAAGTGTAACAACTATTTTAGTAGAATTTGGAAGAAAATCAAGGTCTGTAACATTCCCAATTGATAATCCATTAATCATAACATTTGCTCCAACCAATAAACCGTCAACCTCGTCATAAACAGCATAAACAGTTTTTTGCTTATCAAGGAGCGAAGAACCCTTCAAAAAATTAAATCCAAAAATGAATAAAAGTATTGTAGTTAAAACAAAAATAGCAGCTTTAATTTCTTTAGATAGAGTCAATGTGATTTGGTTTATATTGTAAAAATAAGAATATTTTGATTAGTGAAACCAATAAATAAAAGATCAATTAGTAGTAATGATTTTATTGTTTTGATAAGTAATAATGAAAGAGGTTTCAAAACCAAAGTTTTTAGCTTTGACTAATGATTTATTAGCATCTTCTAAAGATTTATGTTTTCCATACAAATATTTATATACACTTCCCTCTTTAACAACATCAACTGATTTAAGACCATTAAAGTTATAGGGTTTTAGATCAAGCAACTTTTTACTAGCTGCAATTTGAATTCTATAAAACAAATTATTATTTGAACTTTCATTAGATATTGATGATGTTGATAAGTTTTTAAAGAAATCATTCCTATACTTCAAGACTGCTAATGAAATGGCATTAGCAATTTCAGTTTGACCTTTGCTCGAATTTAAATATAGTCCTTCATTTCTATTAGTTAAAAATCCAGTCTCTACAAGAACGCTTGGCATATAAGTGTATCTCAGAACAGCAAACCCTGCTTGCTTTACATCTCTATTTTTTCTTTTTAGTGAATTGACAAAACTATTCTGAATGTATGATGCAGCAATAATACTTTGATCAAGATATTCTTCCTGCATAAGAGTTAGACCAATTACTGACTCAGGGTTATTTGGATCAAAGCCATCATATGTGTTCTCATAATCATCTTCATAAAAAATTACAGAATTTTCCTTTTTTGCGATTTCAAAATTACGTTCATTAGCATGAAGTCCAAGAACAAATGTTCCTGCACCATATGGTTGAGAAGTATGAAAAGCATCACAATGAATCGAAATAAAAAGATGAGCATCAGATTGATTTGCAATATTTGCTCTTTCAAATAAACCGATAAATACATCTTTTTTTCTTGTATAAATAACATTGACATCTCTTTTTTCAAGCAATATCCCTAAATTGTTTGAAATTTTAAGAGCAATATCCTTTTCAATAAATCCATTTCCTGTATTTCCTGGATCTTTACCGCCATGACCAGCATCTATAACAACAGTAAATTCAGAGTTTTGAATTGAGTTAGATTGACTAAATGAATTAATAAAAAAAAATTGAAAAAAAATAAGAGTAAAAATCTTAAGGGAATTCATTGTCATAAATAGTTATAATTAAAATTATGATTAATTTTGAATAAGTTAAGTACCTTGTTGATAACTCAATTTTAAATCTTGAAAAAAAAATATTTAAACTTTTTTATAATTTTTATTTTTTTAGGATTAAATCTCTCTTATTCTCAAGAAAATAATATAGATCAAGATTCCATAACTAAGGATATAGAGGTAAAGAAATCTGTACTTTTAGATAATATCAAGTATGACGCGAGTGATTCTATAAGAATTGATCAAAAAAACAATAAAATCCTTCTTTACAATAATGCTAAAATTGTTTATGGTGAT
>Ga0206682_10000786_pt1 | contig 33159 bp, 44 predicted proteins | sample M240m12015metaG_FD_155444 | JGI IMG/M metagenome (GOLD analysis project Ga0206682, IMG submission 155444) | Ammonia-oxidizing marine archaeal communities from Monterey Bay, California, United States - M2 40m 12015 | ecosystem: Environmental > Aquatic > Marine > Intertidal zone | place: USA...
TACTATATTAAGTATGTAACCAAGAGAAAGATGATTCGTAATGAACAAGAATGACGCAATTAACAAATTACTAGAAACAATCAAACAAGATTATTCTACATTTAAATCACGTTGGGTTGACAACGAGCGTTCGAACCAGATGATTGCAAAATTTAATGATACTCTTACTGCGAAAGTAGGTAAGAAATACATTAAGATCATTTCTGATGGATCTGCATGGGGTTTTGTTGTCAACACTAACGACGATAAAATGTTCCAAGAAGGTGACATACTGAAAGCAACAAGTTGGTCTGCTCCTGCACGTAACTTCCCACGTGGTAATATCTTCAATGATGATTACCAAGGTACATGGACTGGTGCTTGATATGAAAACATTTACATTCGAAAACCATTTAGGTGAAACATTTACTGCGAAATCTGAAAATGGTCTTGACGTGATTGATGATGCAAACGAAGCTCTACTACAGTCAAACCATTCAGAGGGAGTGTGGCAACAAGTAAGCGACACGGAGTTTAAATGGGTCTTAGGTAACTTTTTTGATTAGGAGATTGATATGAATATTTCAACTATATTTACAGGTCTGGTAATTTTTGGGGCGACATTCATGTTCGTCCAAGCGTTCTTCAATGCGTCATCTTTACCAGATGTTTGGTTTAGCTATGCAACAAACGATTGTGTAAAAGTTATCAACTATAAAGAAGGTGATAACTTCTCATGTGAAAATTTACCACCACGTTTTTATCATGCGTGGGTTGACTAAGGAGAGATTATAAAATGGGTGACGTGTACCGTGCGTTTTCTACGCCACTGTATCGCAGGAAAAACCAACTAAACAAAGCTGAGTTAAATCCTGCTTTGGGAAGTTTGGATATGTACCGTTTGAAAACGGATGATGGTTATACTACCAAAAGTCCTTGGGTGTTAGAGAACGAATTGAAGTTCTTAAAACCTTTGGTACAAGAATGTCTCGACGACATGATTTATAATGATTGGAAGTTTAAGAAAGATCTATACAAGATCGAAATTCAAAACAGTTGGGTGATGAAACACACCAAAGGAGATCAGTCTGGAATGCACTGGCATTCGAACAGTCTCTTCTCTGGTATCCTATATCTACAATGTGATGAAAAATCTGGTACACTCATGTTTGTCAATCAAGACAACTGGTGTGGTAATGTATTGGATTTTGAATTTGAGGAAGACAATCCTTTGAACCAAGATACTGTAGGACTAATCCCAGGCGAGGGTGAGATACTTATCTTTCCTTCAAGGACACCTCACATGGTATCACCATCAATGTCAGAACACTCTCGTTACTGTCTGGCGTTCAATACTTGGATACGTGGGCCTCTTGGTAAAGGTCACGAGCACAACAACTCTCAACTAGATCTTTGATCTTCTAAGAGTTCCTTTAACCAATCACGTTTAGATTGAGAATCAGATTGATAAGTGTAACCAGAATGGGGCAGGAATATCCTGCCCTCTTTTTTTAACTGCTCTGGGGTTGTGTCGAACGTATAGATATCTACTTTTTTCATTCTTATATCACTAGTTAGCCAATGGGTTGTCTAGTGCCCTCTGTAACTTGTTGGTAATGTCAGTTTCTAATGTCGACAGATCACGTTCTACTTTGTTCTCTAAGTCAGTCATACGCTGATCGTTAGATGAACGAAGCGCATTGGCCTTTTCATCATAATCGTTCTGAAGAGCATCCCTTTTGTTTTCAAAACGTTCTTCTGCGTTCTGAATGATTTCTCTTACTTCGTTTTCTTGTTCTCTGAGTTTGTCTTCAATTCTGTCCACAGTTTTTTCTATGCCCAGAATATCATCTCGCAATCCTTGCTTAATATCACGTGTGTATGATATTGCTTCTTCGATACGCAATAAGTTTTCATCCATCTTAAGGATGACCTTATCGTTCTCTGCAGAAATTGCATCTACATCTATGTTCTGTACGATCTCTTTCATGTCAGTGTAATCTTTATACACTTCAAATCCACCATATAACGAACCACCTATCGCACCTAGTAGTGCGAACAATGCCCCGATTGTAGTAGGGGTCACTGTAATACCGAAGATTTTCATCTTCTTTTTCTTTAAATTTTCAATTTCATTTTCAAATGCTTCAAGACCGTCACCTAAGTCTTTATCAGCCATCTGTATTACTTTCCTTTTTTGACTTTAACCACTTTTTTCTTTTCGATTTTATTTAATCGATCCTCAATCGCATCGATCTTTTTCGTAATCTTTGGATACTTCTTTCTCCAAGCGTCTTCTGGTTGTTCTAACCAAGTCCAACCCCAACGTTCTACTAAGAAGTCCATACCGTTATCGAACTTGGCATATAACCACAACGCCATGCGTGTAGTACTGAACCAAGTTGAGAATGCAAGACCGATAATCGATCCCCCAATGGCAGTGTAGATCCATAAACGATCTCCTGCCATATTACTTAACATATCCCACATTTACTTTACCTTACTTGTAGCTTTGACATAGTTGTGCATTCCATGATCCAATGCACCATCAAGTACGCCCGACTTGTAACCTCTCCATCTATCCTTGACCATTTGCCAAGGTGTCAACTTACGAATGTTACCGTGGAAGTTAATGTATTGTCTTTTACCGTGATGTTTATATCCCATAATGAACAATGGAACCTTTGTCACGATGTCGTTGTTATTCACGTATCTACGATGTGGTGTAACGATGTTCTTAACGAAATTACGTGTACCAACACGTGGAGAACCAAAAGTGGTAAGTTGTTCTACAGGGACTGCCTCTTCAAAACGTGATGCGGCAATGGTTGCCATTGCTCCACCAAGTGAGTGTCCACAGATGTAGAGTTTCTTTCCACGATGACCTTTAGTCTCGCCACCATTCCCACTCCAATGTCTTTCAATTTGCTTCCAGAGTTTATCAATCTCACCTCTAAATCCAGAATGTACAAGACCATGGGTCATTGCACCACGAGGGATTGCATTCAGATCTGCGAGAACATCTGTAAGTTCATCTGGTTCTGTACCACGAAATGCAAGGATGTATTCTTCTTTGTTCCAAATCGCATGGCACTGTGCACCAGATCTTTCAAAGAATTTACTTCCAGTATATCCTAGTTCTTTAATCTTTGGTTTCGCTTCCTTAGAGTCCAAGTAAGCGATTGAAGCCAAGATGGCCATCTTATGATCGATATGCAAATTTATCTCCTTCTATCAATCAGTCTCAAACGTAACCCCACCGCCAGTTTCATTCAACTTGCGCAACATCTCTAACTCTTGTTGCAGTTTTAAGACTTCTAATCTTTTCTTTCGTAACTCCAACTCATAGAGTGAGTTACAATTAATTCTTTGTTTGGGTTTGTCCAGAGGAATAGTAATTCTTGCGTATACACCAACATCTTTTGACGTATCAAAACTATTACCACTACCACCAAACGGACTATTGTAGTTATCAATGATGCCTGTCACACCAAACTCTAAGTTCGTTGCACCGCCAATAGCATTTTTGCAATCTAGGTCACCTGCCCTGATACTGTCTTGTCCATAAGAACCACCAGTGTTGGGAATTGCGAGATTGATACCGCTACTATCACCAAATGCAGGGGCGGTTAAATTACAAACTATAAACAAACTCATAATATATTTTTTCATCATACAACCTTTTCTATTTCACTCGTGAGCAAATTCTAGACTTAATAGCTGTGCGAGTAATATCGGCAACTTTGATCTTAGATTTTGAACACACATACTCGACACGTTTACTATCTTGTGACTGTACATAAATGTCAAACGTCACTGTACTTAAGTAAGGAATCTTGTATACCTTATATTTAGATACAAATGGGATGGGTTCCCACTCGTCGTCAAATACTCCTATTTCATAGTATTCGACATCGGTTCTTTTATTAAACATAGTCATTGTTGTCTTGTACAACCCGTCCATGAAAGATGGTTCAAACTTTGGATAAGTCGGAACCATCTCATGGGAATAGACAGGTTTGGAAAAGCATAACAACGCCAATAGAACATAAAATAATTTCATCATAATCTCTTTCTTAAGTATCATCACGGACATCCACCTAATCTTCTACATGTTGGACTAGGGTTCACTACTGGTGAAGGGGTTCCGCTAGATCCACCCTTTCATTGAGCAATGCACTCCGCAGTTACAAGTGCAGTATAGTTACCGCCTGGAAATGCTTTAGATCCACCCATAGTCGCAACAGATGAAGTCTCAAACCATGTAGATCCAGTTGCAGTCAGATCATAACGATCTGTCATTCCAAGTTCTACTTTGTTTGTTTCATATTGCGCCATACCTGTGGAGTCTGACATTGAGTCTACTTCAGTATCACCAGTAAAAGTCACTGAGTCTGGTAGACTTGGAGAACTACTGAAGTCCTGTGGTGGTGTTACGGAAAAGTAATATGCATCCGCTAATGTTACATCTACACGAATACGTGCTTTTTCACCACCGTCTGTGGAGGATGTTGTCAATGTGTATGCATTAGGGTTGGCATAAGTACCCGCTGTGTCTGTTTGTATTACGCAACGAGACTGTACTGTACCATTAATTGGTGTATCTGCCTGTGCGAAACCAGTACCGCACAACATTGCTGATGCCAGTACTACTGTATATTTGTTTAACATGGATATCTCCTGTTTTGATTTAATTTTGTTAGCATCGTTTAATCATATTGCGACTCAATCATCTGTTCGTGCAATAGTTGTTGTGCAAATCCATTCCTCAACCCGCTTGCATTATCGGGTAAATCAGTATCAACCAAATCAACGGTTTCATTATAAGAACCGCCTGGAATGCCCCTTTGATAATATGATGTCATATTAACTGCAAGGTTCATTGTATCAATCATTTGAGATTTCGCTAATGCCATTGCAAATAGTTGACTTGTACCTGCCGCACTCAGCGCTTTCTCTAATCTGTCTTTTCTGTCTTTTTCCTCTTCGTTTTCCAACTCAGCTTTTTCTTCGTCAGTTAACTCTGGATCATCTTCATATTTCTCGTCATCGCCTTCATAATCTCTACGATCTCCATCCCCATTTGCTGTTGCGTCATAGTCGTCGTAAATAATTGGTGGTATATCATACACTGGTTCTTCATAACCCAAACAGTTCGGATCGAATTGTGGATCGTAACAAGGATCTACCATATAGGTATATACAAGTCTCGCATTTACAACTTGACCTTCACCTTCGACTGTTATCGAACCATCACCAAATAAACTTCTATGCAACCTACCTAGAGGTACAATCTTATTAATCTGTTGACCGCCGAGACTGCCTGGATACCATTCGTCTACTTCACGAAATATATATCCAGTGCCATCAGCGTTCGCATTAGCAACTGTAACTGTTACCCATTCCCCAGTTTCCTTTTCTATCTGATAACTATAAATTACGTTATCAACAAAAAGTCCATCTGGACTTGGTAACACATTGGGCATAGACCATCTTAAACTCTGATCTGTGATTGCATTGCCTGTATAACCGTAGTACGGTGCAATACTTTCAGAGTAGGAGTAAGAGGGCCAAGATGCCAGCACCAACGGCAGGAGCAGCTTTTTCCACATTTAACGGTCCCATTCCCTTTAATTCTTTTTTAGTTTCTTCAACGTGCGTTTCCCAACCAAGTTTCGCCGCTTCGCCTATCTGGCCATCGTATGGACAGGGAGTCCCGGCATTCATCATGGCATCAAAAACGTCAGGATTCTGGCACATTACCGAAACTGCAGCTACCTTCATGCCCATATCATATAATGTTTTTGCGTTTTTCAATCTTTTACAGTTTGCTTCCGTATAAGTACCACCTGCAGAGAACCCTAAGATCTGTGTTTGCACAGATGCAGACGCACCTATGGTACAGAGATCATTATTATTGCCTGCACTAAACTGGGGTGATATCGCTGAGGGGGGTGGTTGTTTGATAGTTGTGGTCATCTGACCAGAAGTTGTGACCGTACTATCCGCATCCGATCTTGTACATATATAACCTTCTGGACACGTAGCATCTTGTGCCCATACTGTACTCCCAAACGTAACCATCACCACAGTAAATAACATCCCAAAATAATATCTAACCATAGTATTCTCCAATATTAAAATTCATTCGTAATTTTCAATCTCAAGGACTTTCTTGATGTATTTATAAGATCTAAATATTAACAATTTGGAATGTGATATAGTTGAAATAAATTGAAATTAGGGCTTGACATTTGTGAAAAATAGTGTATATTAATAGAGTAAGTTAAGAAAAAAGGAATCAGTCATGAATATGTTTATTGACGCAGACAACGGTAAAATCAAAATCTACAAAGGTGTTGATAATATTGTCGGGGGTGCAGATACTCCTGAGATGATCGCATACATCCTCGAAACTCATAAAGTCTGGGAACATAACGTTGTCTTTCAGTCTTCTATGGACTTTGCAGATGAGAATGGTTTTGATGACCCTGATGGTGCAAAAAATCTATATGATGAAGCACTTAAAATCCTTGCGGATAAAATCAATTATAATTTCAAATAAAAACAAATTAATGCTTGACATTCGTGGTGGAATGTCGTATAGTAAGATGTAACCAAGAGAAAGATGATTCGAAATGATATATTCAATGTTAGAAATACAAATGCGTGATGCAGTTAATAAAGACGAGAACCTTAACGAAAACGGTACTATTAACTGGAACTTCGTAGATGCAGATGCATATGCAGAATGTCGTTCTTACTGGAAGGATGACGAAGACTTCTATGAATCATTTGACGAGATTGCTAATATGATTACTGCCGAATGGACAGAGGAAGCAAATGCAGAACGTCAATTGTCCTTTGATATTGGAGAGGTAGCTTAATATGACAAATCAAGAAAATATGATCCAAGAATTTATTGGATATGTGCGTGACTTTTACGGTGTTGGTGGCATCTATGATATGGGTGCGACTGTTGATCAGATAACTTCTGCAACTGATAAATACACTTCCATGGTTGGGTTCGATGAGAAAGACAGTTTCTCTTTCTGTGGTGACTCAATGGATCGTGAGAAAGTGCGTGACATTATGATTGAAACCTTTGGTCTAGTATTTCCAGAAGGTAACATCAAAGGTGTTACAGATCACGAAACAGGTCTGACAAAGTTTGAAATGAAAGCTTGACATTGCCTACAAAATGTTATATAATATGTAAGTTAGTTGAAAAGAGAGAGATGCATTATGTTTGTTATTGAAACACAAGTTTACGAAGATTACGGTACTCGCATCAAACCAAAGGGTGGACGTTCCATCCGTTGTGAAGTTGCTAATCGTGAAGAGGCAGAAGCAGTAGCTTCAATCATTGAGAACGAGTTCGAACATATCCTAGATATAGACGAGCGCCCAGAAAACTGGGAATCTCAATTTGTTACTTCACAACGTGCCTACAATGATCATGGAGATACTGTATATCTTGATCCAGTTGTTCGTCGTTCTGAAAAGAATGGTTGTTATTATTTGCAACGTGGTCATATCATGGGCAACTTTGTCGATGATGAGTTTGATCACTTGAAAGGCAAGTTCTGTGGATTTGTTGATAACATTTCTACAGGTGTGTGCGTCCTTCGTATTGAAGGTGATGATCGTACACGTATTGATGAATCTTATTTGGAGGCAGCGTAATGAGTAACCAACGTGCAGGTAAAATGCATCCCGCCGCAATGCGTGATAATGGACAAGTTAATGAGATGACACTCGTCACCTTTTTCAAGAGTGCTAAAGAAGTACTTGAAAGAGAAGGTCACGAGGATGTCGCATTCTATTTCGAACAGTGCGAGGATTGGCTTCGCTCTGGTAAAAAAATAACATCTGATGCAGGAAGGATTCTCGGTCTATGAGTAAGGGAGTAGGAATGACTTTTTCTGAACTTGTCGAAGAACTAAAACGTCGACAAATCGAAGAGGAACGCAAGGAAAAAGAGTCTGACTCTTTGGAGAAAGCGTAATGTCTAAATGCTACTCAATGAAAGTAGAGGATCTATTCGAAGACATCGAAGGTGATCCAGATAATGTGACAATGATGTTGACAGATGAAATGATGAAAGAATTAGGGGTTGACATTGGGGACACTCTTATGGTAGACTCTAATGACTACGGTATTGTGATTCGCAAGAAAGAAGAACTACCGTCAAGAGAATACCAAATAGCACGTGCCGCATTAATCGATGAGAATGTACCACCTGAGTTTGAATAGGAATTATATTATGAGTAAAATTGGAAACTGGATATTTGAAATGCAAGAAGATGCTGCATGGATGTCGAAACCAGTATTTGTGTCGAAACATGGAGTTTCACACGAAAACGTCTGGGAAACAATACAACAAGATGAATTCTTCCCCGATACAGATCCAACCGCAATAGAAGTACAAGAATACTACTAAGATGCGTGATTGGTTCACAATAATTTTATCTCTCATAGGAATAGTACTTGCTGTGTTGTTGATCCAACACCTATGGGCAGATTGTCTTGAAGAAAATTCTGTTCTCACTTGTATGAGAATGTTACGATAAAGGAGAAATAACATGTCGTTTGAATGGCCACGAATTCACAAATGGGAAGAACGTTTGGAACAAGAAATTACAGATGCAGTCTATGAGGTTGTATTTGATCACTATAACATTTCTGAGTTGACAGAACTATCTGAAAATGATATTGCTGAACTAGAAGAGTTTCGTACACATGACTTGGGAGAGTACTCACCTTATCAAATGGGTTTCAGTAACTTGATCAATATGCATGAAAGTGAAACTTGGGAAATGAATGAAGGTAACAATGAGGTTGACGATGAGTGATCTACCTTCCACAATCACGGCAAAGGATCGTGAAGTAATCAAGAATGCTTTGAAAGAGATGTCAGACTCGACATATCAGATCGAAGCACAGAAGGATCTGCAAAAAGATATTGCACAAAAGATCCTAGACGAAGTTGGTATCCCTAAGAAAGATTTCAATCGTCTTGCAAAGATCTTCCACGCCTCTAACTTAGTAGAAGAAGCAGCTAAGAATGAAGAGTTCATGGAGTTCGCCGCAGAAATCCTAATTGGCCCAGAGAACCAAATAGAAAGTAAGTAAATGTATAAGGTGACGGCATACTTTAAAGACCGTAAAGTGTCACAGGAGTTTCACGATGTCAACGATGCAATTGAGTTTCGTGACGATGTTGATGCTCACTATCCTACAAAGGTAATATTTAGAAAGGTAATATCAATGAGAGAATGGGTATATAATTGTTGGAACGTAGTAATGGATCATAATAAGAATCCGTTGAGTTCAATTCCAGATTTCAGTACACGACATATGATCATGCAAGTTTTAGCATGGATGTGGTGTATTGTATTTGCTATCATAGTCGGTAGCATGTGGGCAGGTATCTTTAGTATGATCCTACACGCACTGTTGCTTGCAGCTATCGCAATCACAGTGGCAACATTTGAAACTGCGAAGCGCAAACCAAATGTGTTTGGTGCATACAATGGACGTGGTATGGGTGGTGAACATGAGTGATCCAAACGAACCGTATCACAATGATGGGGCAATACTTGCCTTTGTAATCATTGCTTTCACTATGGTAGCACTACCAATTATCATCGGAACATCTATGGGTTGGTTTAACCTGTTTGGAATATTAGGATTATAATGTGTTTTATGTAGTGAATATAAAGTCTGGTGGCATCATTGATGTCTATGACAGTTTGGGTGAAGCAAGTGAACTTGTTGATAAACATCCAGAATGGACGATCATGATAAAATACAATGATCGATCAAGACTTAGAAACAAATATGGAAATTGAAAATGAGTGATAAAACATATTATTGTACTACAAAAGGATTAGGATGGGCATTCTTGTGTATCGTCCTATGCTTTACTGCTGTTCCAGTGTTAATGACATTAGCAATGGTTGGAACAGAAGACTATGCAAAATATTGTAATATGGCAATCCACTTGCCTTGCTTTGGAATTGGAAATTGATTATGCGTACTAAAGAAAAACAAATTCCCCTAGAGGAACATGAATTTGCAGGATGGGGAAGCTAATGCATATCATTCGAGGAAAGAATGGTGATATCGTTGCAATCGCATCTAGATTAGAGGATGCCATTGCAATAGCCGATTCTGCTAAGATCGACAAAACAGAATATGTCGTTCAAGAGTCAACCGACCAACATGAACTCGCTGAGGTTTATCGTTCATATTATGGAACAAGATCCTGACGACACATGGATACCATTACTAAACAAATCACAGACCACTCTCGTTGCTTACGGATGAATAATGATGTAAGTCTATCGAAGTGGTTTGATCTTTACCAGATGTTTCAATCAAAACAACCTAGACTCGTCAAGATAATTAATTTTGATGGAGACAGAACAATTGAAATGGAAAAGATTGAGGGTTTTGATTTAAGAGAAACTCATCTCATTAAAAGAATGACTAAACAAGAACGTAGACATCTGATGTATGAAGTCATATCTCTATGGGGTCTTATTCAAACTTTTACTATAGATGATCAGAGAACGTTTATCCATCGTGACTTTTGTATTTCAAATTTAATGTACGAACCTTCAACGAGATGTGTAAGACTTGTTGACCCTGATGCGTTTGATATTCAAACTCCATCAGAAGATGCACCTACATATCTTGGTAATTTTGTGGATACGTTATATAACATGAAAAGATGGGAGAAACTATGATCCGTTGGTACGATATACTTGCAGGAATAAGTGTTGCACAATTGATGATGGTTGCGTTCTTTAACTTACCTATTATAGGTGCAGTTGTAGCTTATGGGTTATGGGTTGCCTGGAGAGATTACTATTGTATTTGGAGAAAGGAACAGGAAGATTTTCACCGTTGAATTTGATCACGATGAAGTGTGTATTACTTGTGTAGACGAAGAAGCAAACCACGAAGATCTCATTGTCAACTCTTTTGATGACATTGTGTTTATTAGACAGTGGAACCAAGACATCGAAACTTTCGAAGTTGTTACCATCAGTCCTAGTCAGTGGGAAGAATTAATCGAGTCTATAAACTCTACAGAGGGTGCATTCATAATGCCTCGTCATCGTAAGAAAGTACCATAAAAAAAGGGAGATCCGAAGATCTCCCAGTTTCGTAGTAAAGTGGGGCGGTTTGATCCGCCCTTCTTTTTGTCTTTAGAACAAGTTCTCAACTTTAACACGTCTGTAGTACTTGTTAGTGTTCTGTGTAAGAGCACCTTGAGTAGCTGCAGCAGTACCATCTGCGAAAGGATTCGATACCATACCGTAACGAGTTTTGAACCCGATTTTCGGTTGGAATGAATTCTCACCAACGGCACGAACCATTTGCAATGGTACGTATGGGCAGTAGAACAATCCTGCATCGAATGCAGAAGAACCTTTATAACCTACAACCATGTAGTTAGAACCTGCATATGGATCGATGTACACTCTGTAGCGTCCGTTAAGAACACCTGCGAATGTGTTACCAGTTGTATCAACTTCTAGTGAGTTGCTGTTAAGAGCAGGTGTGTAATCTAGTACACCAGCCATTTGCAATGCAGAAGCAACGTCTGAAGAACAGATAACGATGTTACCTTTACCACGACGAGTTTGGATTGCGATAGCGTTTGCTTCTTGTTCAATTTGGAACATAAGTCCTTTGAACTTCTCAACAGACCAACGACCATTTGCGTCTACGTCTAGATCGAAAGTACCACCGACTGCAGTATCTACTGCACCACCGATTGCAGTTGCGTAGATTGTACGTACAACTTCACGGTTGATTTCTGTCAGAATTTCAGTTTGCAAGATGTTTGCAAGTTCTGTTTCTGCGTCTAGTCCATGAACAGCTTTCAAGTCTTGTGCTAGTTCAGTTGTGTATTCCGCTTTCAGCGCACGTGTCTTAGCAGCGACTGTTACTTTCTCAATTGAGAACGCCATCTCTGCAAAGTTAGTTCCGCCACCGTCACCGAGAGCTTCACCTGCAGCAGTACCCATACCTGCACCAGTATCAAATACTGATGTGTTTGGAACCGCACCACCCATGTCACCGACTTGTGTGCCAGCACCAGAGAATGTTGTGTCTGATTCGTTGTAGAACGTTTCAGTACCAGCCTGAGATGTTTTACGTGAACGCATTGCGAAGATCAGTCCAGTTGGACCAGTCATTGGTTGTACACCTGCGATGTCATATGCAATTAGGTTTGGCATAGAACGTCGAATAAGTGAAATTAATACTGGATCGTAGTTGTCGATGCCAGCGCCTGTTGCGTTAGCAGGTGCTTCTGAAAGCAATGATGTCATGCTTACAGATGCGTCACCCTCTTGAACTAGAGCACGCTCTGTGTTCTCAAGAATGCTTGCAGTTACGCTTTTGCGATGCTTATCTGCGATAGGTGAAAAAGATTCGTGCTCAAGGATTGGGCCCCACTTTTCCACAAGTTTTTGATAGTTTGACTCAGTCATTTTTACCATCTCCTTAGTGTTATTTTAATTACTGAATGTATTTATAAAATTTATTTTTTCAGTTTAAATTTCATGATTTTCTTGAGTTGAGCGCCTCAACAAGAGCATTAATTGAAGAGTGATCTGAGACAGGTTTTGTCACAGTTTCTTCTTCGATCATTACTTCGTCTTCCTCGTCAACAACATCTTCTTTTGGAGAAACATTAGTTTCTTTGAAGAACGACTCTTTGATTGTTTTCAGATTGTCTGTGTATGTGTCTAGATCATTTGAGTCTAGGTTCTCAGACAGTGTCTTTAAACGTTCACGCTGCGACATATTCAATTCACTTGTCATTTCTTCGAAGACTACACCTGCACGAAGGTCAGCAATATCTTTCGACAAACGAATATTTTCGTTTACGACAGCATTGGACTTCTCTTCAAGGGATGTCATCTCTTCTTCAAGATCAGAAACGATGTCATATGTTTCTTCATCTACTTTGATGTTGTGTTCTCCGAACAATTCTTTCAAACCGTCCATCAAAGATTCCGCCATCTCTACTTTAATACCAGCTTCGATTGCGACTTCATTCTCTTCCATCCATTCTGAAACGACATAATCAAGATATGCATCCAAGTTTTCAACCATTTCCGAAACTTTGGATTCAACAGCTTCAGTCAAATCAGTTTCCAGTTGAGTATTAAGTTCTTCTGTGATCTTATCTACTTTACCTTTAACTGCTTCTGTGACTGCAGCTTCAAAGACAACTGTTACCTTACCTTTGAATTCTTCTGAGAGATCCATGCCTTCGAAGATGTCAGCGATTGACTCTTCTACAACGATCTCTTCTACTACTTCCACGTTCTCGTCATCAACAGGTGCTTCTGCAATTGTTGCGTCAACGTCTACGTCAGCATCTTCTGTTTTCTTAGATGCTTTCATGTAACCCGCTTTTAGAGTTTCAGGTGACTTCTCACCTTTGTCGTGGTCAGCTTTTCTTTTTTTGTTTGTTCCGCCTTCAGGTGCAGTTGCAGTAGCTGCTGTTGAAACACCATCGTCGGAGACAAATTTCTTTTCATCTGCCATTGTTTTTCTCCTTAAATCTGATTATAGATTTTCTTTTATTACAAAAAGTATTTAGTAAAAATTCATTTTCTTAACGAACTAATAAATGTTTCAAACATTCTAGCTGCTGTGGATTCGTCAATACGCTTATAAACAGTGCGGTATTGCTTCTCAACTGCTTCTTGAATTTCTTCAATTACTTCTTCAACTGGTTGCTGTGCAATCCAATTACTAGATGCAACATCATAGTAGAATTCTGTATTTTCCATAATACCATTTACAAACGCATTCGGCGCTGATGGGTCTGTAACAATATCTACTGTTGCCAAATGGAAATCGTCTTGAACTTCCATAACGCCATTTTTTTGTTTCACGGAACCAAGTCCACGTGTGGATACACCACAACGAACACCCTCTTCAAGAAAAGTCTTAACAATCTCACCCATTGGTGTGCCAAGAATTTTCGCTTTACCCATGAAATTATCACCTTCTCTTTGCATCGAAGTAATCAAGTGTGATACACGATCACCATTGATTTGTGGTCCGTCTGGATGTCCTAGTTCACCAAGTGCACGTCTCGTATCAATGAATTCTGATTGATAACGACCCATCTCTTTTTCAAGAGTCTCAGTTTTGTAGACACGTCCATTACGGTTCTTAAGGTTACCTTGCATAAAGATACCTTCGATAAAGAAACTCTTTTTACCAGTCTCTTCATTCAGTTCGGATGTTACTCCGATATCTTCTGTAATTTCTGAGATTAGCTTCATCTCTGTTTCCTCTCGAATTCTTTACTTTATTTAGTAGTTCTAGTACTTATTGCGCATCGTAGTAGTTTTTAGACAATTCTGACCAAGGTCCTGTAGCGTTAGTACCTGTGTATATCTTATTAGTCGCACCAGTAATTTTCTTACACTTGACATATGTCTGTTGTGCGGTTCCACCAGGCGGTGTGAAAGTTCTTATCCCTCCACTCACTGTTCCATTCGCTCTATAGTATTGATCATCTTCATGGGCTTTTGCATTTCCATTCACCAACGTACCAAGAGTAGGACTATTGTCATACTGCCAGTTTCCGTTTGAGCCTGGAACATTCACCCACGCCATTAGTCTTCTACCGACTCGCCATAACCATATGATGCCGCATAGTAATCGTTATCATCTGAATCATTGTACTGACTATGATCTCTTTGTGCATGACGCATAGAACCCTCTGCATATGCATGTAGAGTTTTCATTTGATCGAAAGCAGAAGAGAGTTTATTCTGATACCACTCTGCAGGATCATTAGTCTCGTGCAAGTAGTCCATTACTTCCTCTGCCGCATAACAGATGAATTCTAGTTGGCGAACCATCATAGGAACCTCTTCCTGTGGGTTTTCTGCCAGTACTTCATCATCAGTATCGGTTTCTTCCATTGCAGTTGCTTTGTCATAAGCTTTTTCGTCTTCATCTGCAACATAGTCAGACAGACGTTTTACTCTTGACTTGCCTTGGATCTCACCAGAGAATTGTTCTGGTTCGGCAACAGGATGATCGAACACCTGAATGGTGTGTTGATCTTTAAACTTTTGTTCTTCAGGGTTGTTAGGTTGTGCAACCTCTGAAAATAGATCTTTAAAACTTTTCATTGTTTTATTCCTATATTATCTGTCTGATAGGTTTATTTATGACTCATCAAATTCGTCTTCGGCATTTCCGAATTGTTCTTTTTCAACTTCAATCTGTTCTAGTTCATCTTTAAAATCATCTTCGTTCATTTGAAGGATGTTTTTGACAACCCAGTTACGTGAATAGTAAACACCAACGTGCTCTTCAACATCTCTTAGAGTTGTCATACGTTCACGAATAATCTCAGACTGCTTAAGTTCTTCGAAGTAATTATCTTTTACGAAATCATAACGAATTTTGTTCTTGATTAATGCAAACTCTTCTGGTCCAATGATACCCTTGAGGATAAGTTGTTTTTCCAGAATATGGTTAAAGATGCCTGCAAACCTAGAACGTACTCTACGAATGAACTTACCAAACTTAAGTTCGTCACGTGTGATCTCAGAAGTACGACCAAAAGAAGCCATAGTTTCTGGTTCAAGTCTTGAGATCGGAACCTTCAAAGACTTGTACACTTTTTTCAAGAAGTACTGCATGTTCTCATCTGTAGATAAGACTTGTGCACCACCACCTGCAAGCGTGTCCACTTCTGTAGATCTCTCACCACCACGGCGAGGGAACCAGAAGTCTTCGGTCATAGTCATCATTTTCTTCGCATCTGTAATCTCACCAGTTGCAGAGTTGTACTGCAATTTGTTTTTATGACGAACCATCATATCACGTAGGTATTGTTCTGCCTTCGCTTTTGGAAGGTTACCCACATCGATATAAAAGATTCGACGTTCTGGTGCACGTGTCAGTGCATAAATGATTGTTGCGTCTTCCAACATGCGTAGTTGGTTCAGCGGTTTAATTGCAGGATGCAAATGTCCAAGAACCATAGAATTACTTTCATTCATCAATCCTGAAGTAATACGTGCAACAGAATCTTTTGAGATCCTGTGTTGGTTCTGTGATCCGTTCCCACCTAAGTTAGAGGAACTATTGCCAAATCCTTGATCTGAGTACAGGAAGTACTCGTTCTTTACTTTCTTAGTAGGTACACCAGAAGCATCTTTATCTTTTTTGTCGATTTCTCTTACGAGTTTAATCTTTCGTGGATCGACGTATCGTAGTTCAATAACGCCTCTCTTAAGATCTTCTTCATCAATGATAATGTGAAAGTTAAGTCTTCCATCTACGTAAAACCTACTGAATAAATCATATGCGGTGTTGGTAAAGTCTAGAAGAGATAGAACAGTATCAAACTCTTCTGCAATTCTGTCTTTAATTTTATCAGGAATTTCATCCGTATCATCTAAGACAATCTCAACGACTTTTTCATTAACATCAACACTAATTGCTTCGTTAATAACTTCATCAAGTGCCTGAGAGATTTCAGGCTGCATTGCCATTCCACGGTATTTGGTTACAAGTTCAGATTCTGTTTTCGCAGAACCTTCCATATCCAACATGGTTCCATAGAACCCACCCATAGCGTTACCAACAGTGATAGCGCCGTCTTCATTAGAGGGCTCGACAAAGGAAACAGGTTGTGCCTGTTTCCCTTGTTCGCCGTCTCTTTTTATTTCAAAACCAAATAATTTCACTTTAATTCCATTCTATATTTAAGATGTAGAGATGCCAGTCGATCCCTCTACACGCCAGAAGTCGTATTGGAACGTAACTGTAAACTCTTCGATTTGATCTGTAGATGACCAGTCCATTGCGATTTCGCTTACATTGATTGGGTACATACCCTCAAAAATGTAAGAGCGCAAGGATGAACCATCCTTCGAATATTGTGTAATCAAACCGTTAGATTTATAGTCTTGCGGCAATGAACGGACGTTTGCATCGTGAGATGCGATGCTATTCATCCATGCTTCCATTGCGTTACGTACAATAAAATCTTCATCATTGATAATTGTAATAGTCCAGTCAGCAAAAGTCCTATCACCTGCGTACTTGATTTCCCTACCAAAATATGGAACGGTATATGCTCCAATAGTTGATTCGGGAATTCCTGCTGCCCTTGCCATGAAGGGCACCTTGAAGTCTGCCGCAGGTACGATTGGGTTTGTGACCTGACATTGAAACAGGGTGGGACGTGCGCCCCCACCTGTAAGTTCAGATTTAAACTCGTTTATGTTAAAAGCCATATCTTACCTCTCCTTAAGTCAATTGACCAACGATCTCGTCGAATTCGACACCAGACCTAGTTGCGACAAATGTGAGTTCGATTGTGTTAATAGAACGTGCAGGTTTGATGAAGATACTCGCTTTAAACATGTTTGCATCAATGACTTGTGGTGTATTGACAGTTGCATCAGATACAACTCTAAAGTCTATGATACCACGTCTACCTTGAATTTCACGTAGGAACGGTTCTACAATATTGCGGAACTGTGTCTGTGTAAATTCGTCATTAAGTTCAAACAAGAACGATTGCGCTGCAGTTGCGATTGCTTTTTCGACTGCGATGAACAATCTACGAACGTTAATTCTATCAAATGCACTTGCAAAACCTTGTCCAGTTTTATCACCAAACAACAAAATACCTTGTCCTACTTGTGAGATAACAGGGTTAATCTCTGAACTGTATAGTTGATCTCTTTGATCTTTGTTTGGATTGAATGCCAATTTAATAACATTCTTGATAACACCTTTACGATAACCTGCAGGAGACTCAAATGGTTGTACACGTGAACAAAGACCTGCCATGTCACCATTCAATGGTGTCCAACGATACAAATCATTGTATTTGTCATACCTATATTTATAACCACTGTCAAGAACCATATATGAACTTGCAGTTAGTTTGTTTCGGTATGCAATTGCATTTGTCATCTTCGCATTTGTTTTGACTTCATCTACCACCGCTTCTTTGGATGGTGAACAGAATGCAACACAATCTCTACGACTATCTGCAATGTTACCAATAATGTAGTTTGCAATCTGACCATTGTCGTCACCTTTACCCTGTAGGACAAAAGAGATGTCAATTTCGTTTGCATTTCCAAAGTTATCGTATGCCAATGCAGTAGCACCGAACGATGCAGAACCTTCTGCAGTACCGTCATTACCATCTGTTAGCGCTTCGTAATTAGATGTACCTAAAAGGAAAGCTGCAGTGTTTGCAACATTTACCCAAGAACTTAGGTTCTCAATTACTGTTTCGTAATAGTTTGTTCTACCATCTGATACAGTTGCGCCTGGTGTAGTTGAGATATTCTCAAACTTTTCTAGGACTGTACCTGCAGTACCACTTACGATACCACCACGGTCAATAACTGCAACGTGGTAGTTGTTCGTGTCTGGTGCTTTACCAAACAAGTTACCATGTTTCCATTTACGTACCATGGAAAGTTTGTTAAGTGTTCCATCTGCGAGAGTAAATTTGTTTTCAAAACCCATTGTGTATCGGAACGCACCGAACAATGCAGTGTTTGCAGCATCGTCACCTGTTAAGATCGAACCGTTTGCACCGATTGTTTCTTTTGAGAATGCAGATACAGTTAAGGTTTGATATCCAACTGAGTCGTTACCGAGTGTTACATTATCACCTGCGGCGATTTCTGTAATGTCGACTGCGTCTGTAGTTTGGAATTGTGTCGTAGTACTTGCGAATGCCACGTTTTGTGTAAATTGAACGCCGAGATCACCACCAAATAAAATCTTTTGGTTAGGAATATCGCCTTCATCAAAAATGTCTGATTGATATGAGGATGATTTGACATATGCAACGTCGATTGAGTTACCTAAATCACCAACATATTTTGCTTCAAATGCACCGTATACTGTGTTACCAGTATCTAAAGTGCCGATTGAACCCTCAGTAGTACCTGCAACATAACCGTTTGCGGATGTGTTAGCATATGCAGTGTCTGCATCAAATAATACTATAGTATCAGAATCTGCTTTCGCAGAACCAGTAGTTTCTGCACGATGAATAAACAATGCATTAGAATATGCAAGGTAATCAGCAGCAGTGAACCATGTTTCATAATTGGATGCGCCAGGTTTCCCATAACGATCCACAAGTTGTGTTTCGGAAGTAATAAGAATTGTTTCGTCGGTAGGACCCCAACCAAAAACGCCTGCGATTGCAGCAGGAGGTGTTGCAATAGCCGGGACGACTTGGCTTGCGTCTACTTCACGAACGATTACTGAAGGACTTACGGAAAAAGCCATATTTTTCTCCTTTGAATAAATTTATTTTTTATCAGTTCATATCACTGTTTTTATTTATAAAAACAAATGATTGGATCACATTATCCAATCGTCCTCTGTCTTTACTGGTTGAAAACCACCTTGCGGCAGATCTTCACCCACATCGATGAACCCAAAAGGAAGTAAGTTATCTTCAATTTGTTCGTCTGTTTTTTCTCTTAACATCATCATGGTATTGATATCAGTCATATCTTTAAAATATGTCTGATCTGTTAGCCATGCAAAAATGACCAAGTTCATCACTAAGTCGTCATGAGTTCCAGACTCTGCCTCGTATGAGTTTGCTTTTTTGGAAAAACGTGATAATTCCTGAATTGTGTTAAAATCTGATAAGATAAGTTGATTCTGTTCTATCAACATTTTCAATATAGAACAGCCAACTGACTTTACGCTTTTTGTTGTTCTTATTCCATTGTCAACGCTACGTCCAAAGCCACTTGAAATCCTTTTGCCGAGTCGTCCTGCGTTTTCTGTATACAGAATGTTTTCATAACCATAATCCATCAATAGTACATCTGAAACTTGTTCACCAATGTCGTTTATCTCGACGAGAACCGCTGCTTCATTGTACATCATTCCTACTCTATATATGATTGACGCAAAGTCGACAGGTCCTATCATGTTATCCCTGAAGACGCATACTTGTTTGTAAGGCATCTCAGTAATATCAAGTACCGTGAAAGTAGAATAATCCAATCCTTTACCACGAGAAACATCACAAGTCATACTATATGTGTGACCTTCTATTGCCATTTCGTATTGATAAAGGTTCTCTTGTTCTCTAATTGGTCTTGAATATGCAAGTTCTTTTAGTTTCTGACCACTAATAAGTGTACCAGAACTTCCCAAGAATTCACAACAGTACTCCTGTCTGAATTTTTGATCATCATAATCTAATGCGGCAAGAGTTTCGTCGTGCCATTTTTGGTCTCGCCCAGGCACGTCATTCCACATCACCTTAACAAACTCATAACCATTTGTTTTTTCTTCGGCACCTTTACAGGTTTTCCAGAAGTGGTTTAATCCATTTGGTGTGGATGTCATTAGAAGTTTTGTTGACTCGCCAGACGAAATAGTAGGATAAACGGAAGCGAAAAATTCGTCATATCCTTCGATGAATGCAACCTCATCAAGATAAAGAAAGGAAATCGACTTACCACGAATTGCACTGGAAGATGTAGTACCTGCATAGATCTTACATCCGTTTTCTAATGTTATGTTTCCCTTGTTCCATTCTTCAACTCCTTGTTGCATCCATTTTGGAAGTGCTTCATATGCAAGTTGCACACGACTGAGAACTTCTCTGGCGGAATCGCCCTTGTTCGCAAGGATTGCGACTGTCTTGTATTCATTAAAAAGAATGTAATGGAGAATAATAGCTGTTGCTGTGGTTGTCTTACCAGACTGTCGTGCAGTGAGAACTGCGACACGTCTACTGTCTGTTATCTTATTGACAATATCTTCTTGGTAATCATACAGTTTAAAAGGTATGAGACCTTTATCAACGTGTACAATTTTAATGTATTTCTTTGCAAAGTAGATGGGATCTTGTGCACACTTCATATACTCTTTGAGCATCTTCTTAGTGTATTCTATTTCTTCGCCAATCCTTTTGAGATTGTTATTACCAAGATAACCCCTAGTTAGTGGATTACTTATCGCTACCATCCGCCTCACCTTTTATCATACTCAACAGATCTGCAGTAGAAACAATCAAGTTATTATTAGTAACGTTTGTTTCTGGGCGACCATACTTCTCTTCATCTTTCACTAATTTCTTTTTAGAAGAGATATCTACGAATTCTTTGTTGGCATCCAACAATGTTTTCATGAGCGTAGAAACCACCTCGAATGCACGAGGTGATTCCGATTGTTTGGCTATCTCTACCATTTCCTTCACTGCGTCATCACCTAGACTAATAATGTTCTGGACGTTAGATCGGGCAAGTTCGAGATCCGTTAAGTTCTCATCGTCGTTCGTTGTTGCAGGTGCGAGTACCTGCTCTCCAACAGTTTGCAGATTGTTTTCCTGCGACGACGATCCTTCTGCTTGCGAAGTTTTCTCCAATTTAGGTTTCGCCAGTACCTGTGCGCTCTGTTGTCTATTCTCGTCAGTTTGACTTTGTTCTCCACTAGATCCGAGTCTTCGTAGAGATCCAACATTTTCATGTGGTTCTGTAATGTCTTCTGCTTGAGTTTCTGCAAGTGAACGTACCCCCATTGATTGTGAAATTTGATCGTTTATCATGATATATTCACCTCTGTGAGATTGATGACTCCCCAATCGTCGTCAAAGTCAATCTCTGTATATGGTATAGTTTCATTAATGTCCACAGTGGGCGCACCGTTTGCGGTTAACCCAGGCTGTGACGTGTATCGTGATTGATACACTTCGTCAATATCGGCGGTAGGACTAGTATTTTGTGTTACCTTCACATCAACAAATTTGATCATAGGTTTGGTTCTATTTGGTCCAAAGTACCACGCTTTCATAGTAAAACTTAAAGTATAAAGAACACTTTGTCTTTCGGTAAAGTCTCCCTCATACACTTCCTCTGTACTTACACTGTTAAGTACGAGCGGAATATCGATTGGATCTAGATTGTCAAGTAACTTCACGGTAGATGTAAATTCAGGATTGAAGAATGGGACAATCTGTTCCATAATCTTTGCTGCATCCTCTGAGTACTTAGTCATTATGTACAAAGAGAACTCTAAATTATATGGAACGCCAGCATAAACAAACCCACGTCCGATTGCACCCTCTTCGATAGTGGACTTACGGATCTTCATGGTGTTGTTGATTTTGCGCTCCCCATCATATGTCATACTGTTCAATTCGAATGACATACGTGGTAGTGTAATTGCCGCAGGACGATCAAGACTTGCGTCCTGAGTAATCCTTGCAAGGACTTTTTGGAATGGTGAATAAGAGATCGGGACAATCATCTCCTGCTCTGTGGTAGAGTCGATTGTTCTCTTTATCTTAAGTTGGTTGAAATACGTACCAAAGATGGCAACATATTTTCTTGTAGTTTGGTTGTAGAAATAATTTGCGATTGCCATTATGTGTTCGCCTCTTCTGGTTCATCATCTCCAAACGCTATTGTTTCACTGAATGGGTCCATCTCTGAGAAGTCTATGATATCGTCTGCTTCTTTCTCAAAGAAGAAATTGTCTGCGATTGGATCTGTGTTAGATAGAGCTTCAAGTGTATTAACGTTTGCAGTACCACCAACTGTTGATATATGATCTCTGAATATTTTATCTATGTGTTCGTAACCAGTCTCAATTCTCTCGTTACTATATTCCATTAGTTCACATCTCAAGTCATAGACCTGCAATCCACCACTCTGATAGAACACACTCTCATGTTCAACATACATTACAGAAAAGATCTTACCATTAAGTGGGAAATAAATTAGATCTCCCTCAAGAGGTCTTGTCTGTTGTGGTTCATCTTTTGTGACATAACGTTCGAATGTTCTTATCGCAACAGTGAAAGTAACCTGATCTCTGATCTGCAAACCAAACTTAGAAAGGAAGTCACCTTCACCTTCGAAACCATCTACACTCTTAACATACATCTCCATTTTAAACAGACGATTGTAAAGAGGCGTGGTGTCTTCGTTAAGTATATTATCAACTTGTCCTTCAGTACGAGGCAAGTATTCGCAATCCACACCATAGATGCGAATTGATTCGATTACTAGATCATCGATGAGTTGTTGTTCATTGAAGTGATCAGTATTGCGGAAGAATGTTGACGTTGCCATATTTTAACCAATAAAGTTATATACAAGTGGTTGAAGATTTTGAATGGACTCTTCTTCCATACGTTCTCTTTCGGTACGTGCCTCTTGTAAAATTTGTTCTCCGTTGAACTGAACTCCACCAACAAGTTGCATACCTGTGAACTTAGTTAGGTTGAGACCCCATTGTTCACGAACTAGTACAGAGGAATAGTTTTGTAACCAACGATCACCCCAGACATCAGGATAAGTTCCTTCATCAATGATGTCATATGCTTCGATGATAATATAATCACCAGGCACGAAGAATTCTTTGGTTATGTCTATAAAGAGTTTGTTTACATGTTTATTGTATCTAACCATTGGTTGACCAACAAGCATGTCTTGGAGTAATGTCATGTGCGACATTGTCATGTAATAATTTGCAACGTCATACCCACTAATATCGTTGACGTTGTTTAAAACATATTGATATGGAACATTGAACATACCTGCACCTGCAGACATGGATGATTTCATATCAAATACTTTTGAAATACCTAATAGGTTTTGTGGTAGAGGAAAATATCCGTTGTCGATATCGTCTTGTGTTATTTGATGTTTCAGATAAACGAGTTGACTTCCATTGTAGTGGTAGTCTCTCCAAAAAGAAACAGCTTCATCTACACGATCCTCGACTTGTTCGTCTGAGACGTTAACCTCAATAACTGGTGCACCAATTTTTCTTAAGATATATTCGATAAATTCTTGTCTAGTTACTGGCTGTGCCATGACATGTCCCTTGTGAACTTTTAGTTTCAGCCATTATTTATAAAGAACGGCGCTCTATGTCCTCTTCACTGAGAGTATTTCCTTGCCATACTTCAATAACTTTGACAGGAACAGAACCAACATTGGTTGCTTTATGCCAAGTTTTGACAGGTATGTCAATACTGTCACCTCTTTTATATATCTTTGAGGTTTTGTATCCATTTTGAAATTCTAAATCCATTTCAAGTTCACCACTAACAATATGCCAGTGTTCTGAACGAATAAAGTGACGTTGATCTGATAGAGATTTACCAACATCAATTGAAAGTTCTTTAACTCTCCAATAACCGTTTGTATCAAGAACAGTATAAGTTCCCCACAATCGAGTTACCTTTGGGTTTTTCCATTCCTTTAAGATCCACGACGAAGAGTTTTTCTTATCTTCCCCACCAATACCAAAAACAAATTCTACTTTATCGTAAATCATTTCTGGTATATTTTCTTTTGTACGATCTCCACCATTGGCAAAGACTACAGTGTCACTTCCTCTTTTAGTAGATAGTATTTGAAAGATTGCATTACATGCTGTATCGTCATCATCATTAAATCCAATCACTTGATCGACACAACCTAGTGCGTCAATAATATTACATCGTTCATGGAAGGGCATAAATGATCTACCCTTTTTGCGTGTCAACCATTCATCTGAGTTTACTGCAACCACGAGTTTGTCTCCAAGTTCTCGTGCCGATTTAAACATCGCAATGTGACCCGAATGAAGTGGATCAAATCCACCTGATACGATTACAATCTTACTCATTTCTTTCCTTTCATCATGTAGTCCCAAAAGAAATTCTTTGCATCAGACTTAATAAGTCTTTGAGGAATGTTATCAATGATGTCTCTATGAACAAACCAATCTTCGTATTCTACGTCTGGTCTAAAGGATATATTCTGTGCTACAATTTCATATCCTGCGTCTCTCATTATCTGTCTAGCTTCTTGACGAATTGCATCATCTAACCTATACGCATCATGTTCAAACTGAACAACATTGAATTTATATCTATGGAAAGGCATATTGCGCAATACTTGGATAGATGTTTCATCAGTATCTATCTGTAAGAAGTCAATCGTGTTTTCCATACAATGTTTAACGAGAAGATCTTCAAAATCGATCTCTAGTGCATTGGCATTGATAATAGTATTGGATCTACGTTGTGCGAAGTCATATGCAAGGTGCGCAGACCATTCAATAGAAATACCTTTCCAATCAAATTCAGTTTCTAAGAGTGCAGTGTTGTTGTGAGTAAAAGGATTACCTGCACCAATCTCTAAGTATGTACCTTTACGTTTACCATCAAGACACGCAAGAACAAACATATCTTGGAAGTGTTTAGAATAGTTTTTCTTAACATCTTCTATACCTTTAAACGGTGCAACAAATAAATCTTTGTCATTTTTACTGTAAGTCGTCGCATCTGGCCATCCAATGTTATTCAGAATACCAATGATGTATTCGTCAAATGATTTGTCAGCACGAAAGGTTCTTCTATAAAGTAGATCAAAGAACATCTGTCTACCATATTCAACCCCTGAGATTGACCATGACGCACTCGCACGTAAGAACCACAGTTCTTTTTCACCAGGCCAATCAATACCAATATCTTTCTTGTCTTTGAATTCAAGACCAAGTAATGCATGGTTAAGACATATACGCCAATCTGTAGTCTTCTCTCCATGTTTGGAAAGAAAGTAATGCGCTTCTGGTCTAGTAGGAAGGATACTCACTGCATGTTGTAACAACCCTAACACAGTGTAGTTGCGTCTCTCTTGCCTTGCATATGCAAGTCCTGCGTAGATCATACACTTATATTGTAGTTCTTTATCGTCATCTTCAAGATCAGCGCATCGAATATAAAACGATATTGCTGCCGCACCATTCTCTAGTTTATCATACTCACGTGCAAGATCAAACATCTTATAGGTGTTCTTTGGATCGAATACATGTTCATTAACTAATTGTTGCAAATTCATAATCAAGCTCTCTCCAAAAATTCTGTAAATACGTGGCCAGGAATTTCAAGAATGAAAGTTGCATTATCCTGTAATCCATAAGAGATGTACACTTTATTATTGTGGAACATCATTCCAGTTGCGAACTCAATATGAAATTGATTGCCTGTCACTGGATCTGTTTGTGTTCCCATAAAGTGGAATTCTTGAGTGTGATGTACAATGTTCCAATCATTGTCCCAAACAATCGCACGATGGACGTAGTGACCATCCTTACGACCAAATACATCTTTACCCAAATCAACTTCATGTGATATTGTAATTCTTTGTTCATCATTAAGACGAAGAACTTGCGTACCACCACGAAGATCCCTTGGCATCTTTCTTTTATTTTTCTCATCAAGAACGACTGTCTCTGTAGTACCTTCATCAATGTTAAACTTGATGACTTCTGTGGGATTAGTCCACTTGACAAAGTGGTAAGGCATGTCTAGAATAGGAACCCAGTTCTTTTCACAATAAGTTTTATCTGGTGGTGGCGCAGGAATTGGATTACGTGAAATCTCTTTCCACTCTCCATCGACAAAATCGATCTCTTGCATTTCCATGCGACCCTTACCATGTTCATCATAACAATCACGACGAACACCACAAAGGAAGAGACGATCATCCCAAGAGAACAAACGACCATCTTCCAGTCCAATAAATGTCCAAGTGGGATCTGTGTCTAATTCAGATGTGTTGATACGACCTGCATGTTTGATCTGCATATTCTCATCAAGTTCAACCATAATGTTATAAGTTGTAAGAGTAACATCATTTTCTGGATGAATATATGCAAGAGGTCCGAATTGGTGTGGCCATTTCTTACCTTCACTGTGATACAGAGTATAATTGACATGCCGAATATTCATGAGGATCTTTCCATTATGCATGTAAATGGAAGGATTCATGATCCCTGTTTCGCCAGTCAATTCTGAGGGTAGGGTAATGGGGTGGAGTTTACCACCCCTCTTTAGGGCAAATGTAGCGAGCCCATATAGATGCATGTCGTGCATGACACCTCCATAATTTAGTGTTCAAATTTATACCATTATATCACATCAAATGAGGTTTGTCAAGACCAAGGTGCTTGTCTAACAATAGTATTTTTCTTATCAATTCTGCGTTCGATAATGTTGTCAATTTTGAGGATCTCACCATCAGTAAGTTTGTCAGTCAACCAAGTAACAACTTGATCTTCTGTCAGACTAAAGAAATTAACAAATTCATCTGTAGATTTGTCGACTGCGGTAAACCATGAACTGCCTAGGAAACTGTGAGTAACCCCATCAGTATCTGTGCCTACTCGTTTCCAAGTAACACGCACAACAGAGTTTTGAAGGACATCACCATTTTCATTGGTCTCGTCCTTCGTCTCCATGTTCACAATTTCCCAAACATAGTTGATTGACATGGTTTATTCCTTAATCAGGTGCCGCTTCACTAGCTGGATCTGGTTCTGCATCAGCATCTGCTTCAGCATCAGCAACTGGTGCCCAAGGAAGTGCTTTTGCTTCTACCTCTTCAGATACTCCGAATTCACGTTCGATTTCTTCATCTAAACGTTCATTGATATGATCAAGGTAAGCACCATCTGCTTCTACAATGGATTGAATCCATCCTGTGACCATTGCCTCTGTCAAATCGTCGAATGCGACGAAAGATCCTGCAGGCACGTTTGCCGCAGATAGAGGTGTTGCACCAGACCAAGTTGCAGACTGTCCTGCACTGTTAGTACCAGTAATAGTCCAATAGGTTTGATAAACGGCACGAGCTAATGTTGCGCCTTCATGGTTTGTCTCATCTTTAAGTTTGAGACTGTTAATGCCGTAGCTATACGTATATGACATGGTTTTTCTCCAATTTCTTTTAATTTACTGTTTTATTTATTCAAAAGCATGTTTTTCAATTCTGCAATCTCTTCACGAAGTTCTGAGACTTCTTGCTTGTATTTATTATCAACTTCTTTAACTGCTTCGATGAGTAGTGACGTAATCCGTTCATAATCAACTGTGAGGTATTTCTGATCATGTACAGAAGCCAATTCTCTTTGTTCGTCGAAAGAAAGTTTTTCGAATTCTTCTTTTGCTTCTTTCTTATCCCATTCTTTACCGTCACGTTCTTCAAGTGTCTCTTTAAATGCAAGACGTGCTTTCTGCATATTGTAATTGGCATTGAAAGGTGCTTCGTTGATTACTTCTGGTAATACCGCTTCCACTTCTTGTGCGATAACACCAACTTCGTGCATCTTAGTTGGATGGAAGTCAAATTCAGACTGAATGTTTTCTACCCAGTCATATTCAACACCACGCATCTTATGAAGTTTATCAAGCGCTTCGGTGATAGGTGTTACGTTTTCTTTCAAACGTCCATCAGATGCGTATGCAACAATGTTACCAGTCGCAGAGACTGCACCGTTTGAACCAGACAACTGAACACGAGCGTCACCGTCTGCAGAAACATAGAAACCCCAACCAGACTGACCAGACAAACTAAAGAATGGTGAGTTAGTATGTGCGTAACCATAACCATAGTGGTTTGACAAACCTGTACCAGATGGACGATAGTTATAACCGATAGAGTAACCAGGCGATGGATATCTATCTGTGTTCAACCCACCAGAGTTAGAACCGTGACGACCAATGAAACCACCACGTGATTCTGCGTTGGTTGCACCAAAGTGGATACCACCATTGACTCTCATAGATGTATCAGACGCAGGGTTCACATAGTATGCAGTACTGTTCAGATCATAGAACAGAGGTGCACGTGATGATCTTTCAGCACGCCAATAACCACTGTCTGCACGAGCTTCCCATCTACCATTATAGTAGATATAGGTGTGTGAGTTTTCATAGAGGTAAATACCCCACTCGTTATTAGCATGTTTAAGACCAAAGTGTTGTCCATCATCATCCCAGTAAATACGTCCACAAGCGGTAGAGTTACTATCTCTAAAGATAAGTTCACCGTTGTCAGAGTTATTGGAACGAAGTGTAATCGTATTCGAATCATCATCATACATATCGAAACCATCGTTCCATGATATGTTATTGATGTTAACTGAGTTCATACGAGAAGTTGACGCAGGATCTTGGTAGTAACCTGTGTTGTTTCTATCATAGAAGATTGTCGCACGAAGATCAGTTGGCCACAGATCTCTGTTGTTTGATGCCATTACGTATGATGCAGTACGAGACGTACGCTGAGTACCATAGTTGTTTGTACGGAACCCGACTGCCCAACCTGCACCCCAGTTTGTAGAGAAACTACTATAACCAGTATGAACGTTAGTAACTTCTACCTGTGGGTATGTCCAGTTAGAGTTTGTCTGACCAATACAAACCATATGACGAGAACCGTCATCACACCAACGAATTGTGTATGGACCATCATCATCCTCAGAAAGCTGTGTACAAGAAACGTTTGTCCAACGACCACTTGAATATGCATAACCACCAATTCTAAACTGATGCATACGACCAGTATTATATTCGTAAACGTTAACAGTGAAGTGCAACATGGTGTTACCACCACGTCTGTTAGTTGGTAAGTAAATAGTAAGCGCACCGTTGATGCTTGAAGACGAGGTAGTATATGTACCACCATCTGGCATAGCAAATCTACGTTCGGCACCATCATATACGTTACGTACTCTTTGATAGTTGTGGTAAGATGTACTTGCTTGGTTGGTGTAGTAACCAGTATTGTTTAGATCATAGAAGATTGGAGCACGTGCAGATCTCTCCGCTCTGAAGTAACCACTATCAGTACGTGCTTCCCAACGACCATTGTAATATAGGTATAGATAAGAGTTTCTGTTTGCATACAACATCCACTCATTATCGACATCGTTGTAGATACCAACTTGGTTACTATCTGCAGACATGAATACATATCTGTCATTAATAGAGTAACCTTCCCATCCACCACGACCACCACCTTGAACTGCGACAGAACCGTAGTTACCATTAGGATAATCAAAGTATGTGCCTGTATTATTATCATAGGCATAATACAAACGGTTTGTACGTAGTGTGTTCAAACGTGAAGTTGATGCAGGATCTACATAATAACCAGTGTTATTTCTGTCATAGAACAGGGGTGAACGAATATCAGAGATGTGATCCAAATAGTCAGTATTGAAACGACCATATTTCGTAGTCTGATACCACCATCCCATCATCTCTGTACTGTCAGAACTTGAAAGGTTAGAGTGAACTTCTGTGCGACCCTGTAAACGGATATAGTCAGAAGATCCAGTACCATCGTTGTCAACACCGATAACCATTGCGGCGTTTTCACCAGTGTTATTAAAGTCTGGATCAAACGTGATGTAACCGTAATCAGATGGTGCGTTAACACCAGAACGGAAGTACATTGTTACAGGTGCATCATTACCTGACCAGAATTCTGCGGCAACATTGTTTAGATAGTCAGTACCTGTAACGTCATAAGATGAGTGAGAACCTGCAGAGTCATTTTGACGTGCTTTAAAGATCGCCTTACCTCTGAAGTTAACTGCATTCAACTCAGATGTAGAGGCAGGGTTCAGATAGTATCCTGTGTTATTCAAGTCATAGAAAAGAGGCGCACGAGACGAACGTTCTGCTCTCCAATAACCACTATCCGCACGAGCTTCCCATCTACCATTGTGATAGATGTAAGTATGTGAGTTACGTGCTGAATAAAGAACCCACTCGTTTTCAATACCAGTTCTGAGACCGAAGTGGGCATCATCATCCCAATAGAGACGACCACAAGCAGTACTGTTTGAGTCTCTGAAGATGATCTCACCGTTGTCACTATCGTTTGAACGAATAGACAGTGTGTTCGCATCATCATCATAGATGTCAAATCCATTGTCAAACGATAGGAAGTTCATAGTTACGTTTGCGAAACGTGAAGTCCCTGCAAAGTCACCATAGTAACCAGTGTTATTGCGGTCATAGAAGATGTTTGCACGGAATGAAGATGATGCATATGAGTTACCATCTGTCATTGCTTGGAAGTACCAACCAGAGATACCACCTGTTGCGGCACCATGTTGACCAACGTAGAAACCTGTTGTCCCAGAACTATTATTATTGTTCGAGTCTAGGTTAAAGAAGATATCGTGATAAGAGTTAAATCTCAAATCATCAGAGATACCACCACCGCTATCACGAGATGAAATTGCGTGATATGTATTATCATTACCATAGAATGTGATCCAGTCACCACGATCTGCCATGTTGATCTGATCAACAGTGACAACATTCATACGAGAAGTAGATGCAGGATTTGTGTAGTAAGAACTGTTGTTTCTATCGTAGAACGTTTGCGCATAGATGTTACGGTTAACAAGAACATCACCATCACCACGTACGATCATGTTCCATGCACCACTCATACCACCGTCACGGAACGAGATATCTTCACCACCAGATGTGGCAATGATTAGGTGTGCATCATTTGTTTCAGTTGCACCAATGTAACCACGATGGTTACCAGAACTTGTGTAGAAGTGCGCTTGACCACCTGACCAGTATTCTGTTTCGTTAACACGGTTCACGTTCATACGTGATGTAGACGCAAAGTCACCATAGTAACCAGTGTTACTTGTGTCATAGAATATTGGGGATCTCATAGATCCTTTTGCTTCTGAGTAACCTGTACGGATTAGGAAACGAGTAAATGAAGACTGTGACCAACTGACACCAACACCATAGTGTGGGTTTTCTTGGTTGTCATAGTAACCAAAGTCAAGTGAGTTCGCTTGATAGTTCGCAGTACCAATGTTCCATCTACGACGATTGTTGGAAGAATCTTTTCTTGAACGGAAAGAAATTACCGCACCGTGATTGGTGTTTGTACCCCAAGAGTTCAGAGTGAAATGTGGATACGCATGTTGGTTACCAATTTCGATCTGTGGTCTGTTAGTATCCAATGTTGTAACTGGATTAGAGTTAGACCCAACTTTCAGATATGAATCACTTGCACTTAGTCTCAGTCTATTGAAACGTGAAGTTGACGCAAAGTCACCATAGTAAGCTGTGTTGCTGTAGTCGTAGTAAATCGGTGAACGAACACCTGCGGATGCAGGGAATTCAACTGCACTATTGTCACCAATGAAACGTGCAAGTACTGTACCTTCACTGTACCAGTTATTACCAAACGCAGTACCACCTCTCCAACGAAGTTCCATACGTCCTTGACCAGTATCATTTGCACCCCAAACAAAGTGTTGATCACCAGAAGAGTTGCCTGGCGCACTGTCACTAAATTCAAGTGCAGGGTAACCTGCTGGCATAATAGAACGAATACGTGCTTGACCATTTGACAAAGTAGGTGCAATGTCAATGTTCTTAATACGTGATGTCGCCGCTGGATTTATATAATAGTTTGTGTCATTTCTATCGTACATGATATCTGCATCGATACGAGTCATGACAGAAGTACCTGTCGGATCTACCTTGTAAGAAGTATTGTTTGCATCGTAGAATACGTTTGCAGTAATATCACCATTTACGATAATATCATCACCACGTAAACGTCCAAGATAGTTAGAACGTTTGAGTACGATACCTGCAAATTCTCTCAGTGCACCACCAGTGTTGTAGTTCATCAATACACGAATACGAACAAAATGACAGTTCGATGGAATTGTAGTGTATCCACGTTTGGTTACCCAACTAGTAGATGTATCATTCTGTGCACTAGATACGAAGTAAGTTGTACCTGCGTTACCTGCAATAGCAGTCTTATTCTGGTCATAACGTTCGATACCATAGTAAAGAACACCACCAGAACCAGAAATACGACGAACAGACATTTCACCATAGAGTTCTTCACCAGGCTCAACAGGCATGAAGTCAGAATAGAAGTCACGATAAGCAGCAGTTCGTAGAACATATGAACCTGCAAATGGTCCAGTTGTCGCACGAACAAATTCTGATGTGGAGGTTGTTAAAGTATTTTCATTTGGTGCGAGTGCAGTTATAACTCGTTTATCGAAGTATGGTGTACCGTCAAACATTTTGGTATCTGCCATACCAGAACCATACGCAGGCGATAGGTTAAGATTACCATTACCACCGTTGAGGTTGATCTCTGGTGCAGTTACAGATTTAGCTGCCTTGAAGTTACCTTGACTATCGAAGTGGAATCTATCTGCAACACCATTAAAGTGAATGATGAACGATGATCTATTTGTGCCATCATAACCATTCCAGTTATCATGTACTAACCAAGGATAATC